>Ga0209922_101428_pt1 | contig 23193 bp, 26 predicted proteins | sample ThiBiot_500_biof_FD_183946 | JGI IMG/M metagenome (GOLD analysis project Ga0209922, IMG submission 183946) | Wastewater bioreactor microbial communities from Cape Town, South Africa - Thiocy_expt_500_biof (SPAdes) | ecosystem: Engineered > Bioreactor > Thiocyanate-remediating > Anaerobic-Aerobic ...
TCTTGCATAGGATCGAACTTTAAGGAAATCACTTCCTTCCTGCATATACCGCAAACAATCATGCACTAAATTTATGTATCAATCGTATTCTCATTGACTTGATTTGTTTATTCTTACCATCAACAACTTTTTTTTCAAACGGCATTGCACTAAATGAAACAGCTTTTCTTTTAAATGATTTATTTGTTGTATTAGTTTCTTCATGTGGATTATCTAATGTTGTCGTTGTACTGGCAAGATTTTCTTCAATTGTTGCATCGATTTTATTATTATTAAAACATGTTCGACGTTGTTGATTTGTTTGTTTCTGTCGGTGATTAATATTTGTTTCATCAATATCGCCATTCATTATGTCAAAAAAATTAATCTATTTGATTATATTCAATCATTTTCATGACTAAAATCAATATTGATTTTCAGATTTTATTTATCTATATGAAAAAGAAAACATGAGAAAACTCTCAAATAAAATCGGATCGAAATAAAACGATTGAAAATCTCATTAATAATTGTCTTTCTTTCTTTTTTTTTCTTCTTTCTAAACTTACATTAAGAGTATTTTCTTTTTATGATTATCGTCTGTCATTTGATAGTTATCAGAAGAAGAAGAAGAAAAGAAGAAGTTGTAGTTATAGAGAAAAAGAGAGAGAGAGAGAGACAGAGTGCAAGAAAAACTCGAGGTTATTTTTTTTTGTCTTTTCTTCTTGAGTGCAAACATAGAATAATGAAGAAAATCTAATGAAATAGACGGAAGTCGAGCGCATAGGACCAACGACGGAATTTAATGCTAAGCCGATTATATACTCGACATAGAAATTTGTTTTGTAATGTAATGGAGCTTGTTTTTGTTGAATCGAAGAACAAATTATTGTTGTTAGTGAATGTGTTTACAAAAAAAACGAGTTCGAACGAAAGAGTGAGAGAGAGAGAGAGAAAACAATAGTGAAAATAAGAATGGTGAAGAAATCCAATTTCCTTTCTCTTATTCGCCGTTAAGAATGACTTTGACAAGAAATATACAAAATCCACGCCAACATATACACATTGGTGTCAATGTCGTTTTCTTTCTTCTTTTTTATTGTTCTTTCGAAAATGAATAGAGAAAAAAAAAACTTCTATCCATAATCAAAACCACGAAGAGCTTATATTCGTCTGCCTTTTTTTGTCTTCTAAGTAAATACTTTACATATTTTCTGTTGCCGAAGGATAAGGAATCTGAAATTGTACGCGACTAAATTAAATACTACAGATATAATTATTAATCGATTAGATGAAAACTCTCATTGATTGATGAAAAAACTCTAGACAGAAGAGAGAAAAAAAAGAAAGAAAAGAATAAAAACACATACACAAAAAAGTAATAACATCTGTTTTCTATCGATTGATTGAGAAAGAAAGCCTTTTCTATTAACTGTTGCAGCAGATCAAATATATACATGAGCAAGCATTGCTTTTTATTTTTACTATTCAGTTGATTTGACTTGTTCGTTCGTTCGTTCGCTCGCTCGCTCGTTTCTTTTCTTTTCTCTTTATTATTATTATTATTATTTTGATTTTTTATTTTGATTTTTCAATAGTGTCATTGTTAGTAATAATAATAATAATAATAATAGACGAATGAGAACCTCGTTGTTTGTCGTTCGTTTATCGATGTATCCGCAAGAGAAAGCAAAGAAGTGTTGACTGTTTGCACGTTATTTTCACAATCGATTAAGTGATCAGAGTATATTTATAGCAAAAAAGAAAACGAAGAAAACTAATAACAACAACCATCACCATCAGTACTATTCGTGCTTTTATTTTCTTCTTATCACTAAGAGAAATTGATGTAGTAGCAGTAGTTGAGGGTGTTGTTGTTGTTATTTTCTATATATTTAATTAATTAATAATATGTTATTTCCGATGTAAATTAGTTGTTCAGATGTGTAGTGAACCGCATCCGACAAATAAACATTAGATATATTGACATAAAAACACTGATCTCATTACGCCTCAAGAGCACTTTGATATGCATGTTCGTTGTATCACTCGTTCGTTCTTCTTTATCTATTTAGTCTCGTGAGACATAGAAAAGTCAGCTGCATGTAGATACTCATTTGACGGAAGTTGTCAGTGGAACATAAGAAAAGACCACTGTTTGATGACGAAGCCCAAGGCTAATATGTGCACTAGTAATTTTCTGCCTTAAGAGAGAAAAAAAGGGTTGTACTTAATCCAAAGAAAAAGAAAACTTCTAAAAAAAATAAAATAAATGTCGAGATAAAAATAGATTTCGATTGCTAAACATGCAATAAATCGATAGGTTTGTTTTTCTCAATCAATTTTTATTGATTAAATCAGATAAATACTTAATCCAATTAGATGCATTGCCTATTATTATAATTAATTACGAAGAAAGAAAGAAAAAACTATATATACATATATTATTTTAATGACGAGCGGAAACAGGTTCTTTTCTGCATTGAGATCCAGTCATCATCTTCAAGTATGACCTGACATTTTCTTCCAGTTCATTGGACGTATTTTTTAATTAGATTTACTTCAAGTAGACCAAAAGAAAACTGTCTAAATAAATTTATTAGATGTATGTATATATAAAAGAAGAGAGAAAAATGAAAAGAAAAGAAACAAAGAAGAAGAAAATTTCTTTTCCTTGTTTTTTTTACAATAGATCATATTAATATATCATTCGTGAGATTAATTTAATATGATAAAAATCAAGGATAAATGTGCTAACATAAATTAATATACTGATCGTTAAATCCTTTAATTAGAAAAAAGCGTAATCTAGCGAAAAGAACATTTTTGTTTGAAGTATTTAACACTGAATGAATTTGAGTCATTATTTTGTAAGGTAAGAACTAAAAAACAAAGAATGGCATCAAGTCAAATATCAATTTATTGTACTTGAATTGCCTACCTAGATGCAATTAAAGCACAAGTTGAACCCAATTGAAAGAAATATTTCATAATAAAGATTAATTTAACTTGAGATGAATGATACATTGTCGAACAATAGTTATAATTTTATGGTATGATAGAATGAAAAACAAACAAGAGGATTACTCGTTTAAAATCAAGAAAAAACACACGAGAAAATTAAAAATAATACTCGAACAAATGAGAAAAATAAGATTTACTTGACAATGACGTTTTCCACATGTGAGATTTGTTCTTATTAATTCTGCACTAATAAACAATAACAACAACAACAACAAGATTTAAATGAGAAGAAAAGATCTGGTCTTTATTTACGTCTGACAATAGCGAATATAGATGGTAATTCGAACCGAACTCAAATGAAGTAGAAGAACGGATTTGTTCATTGAATTGTATCTATTCACTTGCCTGATATTCGACTAAATCAAAGATGAACATTTTTATGTCAAATGTGACGTCTCTGCGTGTTTAAATTGATTAGAAATCGAAGACGTAATTTAACTAGTCTTTCGTGACAACAATCAAATGAAATAAGATCGATGTCCTACTTAAATAATAGAAACGAACAATTAAAGAAAAAAAAATTTTTTAAGATATCCTTCAATCATATCTAAAATGACTGAAACACGTTTTTATTTTGAGATTCATTCGACATTCAAATATCCCTTTGAGTCACATCAATTAGCAAGACAAATGCATACAAATCAAGCAAGGCAAGAAGAAGAAGAAGAAGAAAAAACGAACATAGAATATTGTATGACATTTGGACGGGATATTTAAAAAAAACAAAACAAGTTCATCAGTTCGAATATCGGTGTGGGTGTGTGTGGGTGTCTGACGTGTTAACCAGTTGATGCGCGTTTTGTTGCAGCTATTATCGCGAGAATAATACCAATGATGATTGATATTGATATGATTACGGTTAATATACAAACAAATTTTCGTCGATGACAACGTTCAAACTAAATGTCAATTGAAAAGAAAGTTTTCGATTTTTCAATGGGAAAATCTCCGAATTTACACAGCAAGCACCACAACAACAACAACAACAACAACAATGACACGGATGTTAACATACGGATGATGCTCTTGAGTCATCGCTAAAATAATAACGAAGTCGAAATCGTCGCCGCTGACTACTCAGTCTTCGCACCGAACTCTCTCCGAGAAGATCGGATGTGTATTGATGCATATTGTCAACTAAGAAACAAAATCATTGTTCTTGAATTTATTTTCGAAATCGTTTTTTATTTTCTACCGAAATCTTTCGAATACGACGTTGCATGATGTCGTAATTGATAAATATCAATCTGTTCGATTTCATCACGAAGAGTTTGAATAAATTGAATATGACTAAAATCAAATCTAACGAACAAACAGCTCGATTTGTCGACGGTGTTTATTACTTTAGCAATTCAATATAACGATTAGTTTCATTATCTTCCATATCATGATTTTCGAATGAAACTTCATCGGCATTGATTGTCGAATCTTCGAAACCGAGACTAACAGCATGTGGACAATCTAATCCGTGATCTGAATTGAATCAAAAAATAAATTCATCTGTTCTTTTTTTTTGTTTCATTATTTTACCAGTTGTTGGTAATGGAAAATAAACAAGTAACATTGAATATTTGTGAAGCAAATCTTCGTAATAATTCAATGATGCAAGAGTAAAACATAGACATTTTTCAAAACGACGTATAGCCAATTCACTTTTAGTCCTAGATGAGCAAAAGAAAACACAATCAACCGAACGAATTTAATCAACAACAAAGAAAACAAACGATCCGATTAATGCAGCGCTCTTGTCGATTAAGTCACGTTGATGAAAAAAATTTCGATTAATACGTGATTTTAATTTGTGTATTTTATTTCTTAATTTAGTTATATCACATGATGTACCAAGATAGTAAATATATTGTCGAAATTTGCCTATATCTTTCATCGAATCATGAAAAGCCTGAAGAAAAACGAATGAAAATCAATTGAATTCATCGAAATGTGAGATTAGTCTCACTTTGAATATTTCACGATCGTCGAGTTGAGCTGTTGTAATTGTTGTTGTACCTAGAGAGTTTCTTGTGAGTGGAATTTGTTGTGTTATATCATTGGGACGAATGGAGATTATTGTTGAATCAAGATTATTGCCCGATGCGGGCATTTTGTATGTTTTGATCGTCTGTCAAATATCTTCGTTGAAGTTACAGCTTTTGAAAAACCAAAAAATGATGAGCCAGTCAATGTAGTTACGCTCAATGTCAATAGATACGATGATAGTAGCGCTCGAATAGGAAATATTTTCTCATGAAATTTATCATTTATTTTTCATTGAAGAAAAAAATGATTTTGAAAAAAATATTTTTTCGAAATATGATTCTTTCTATCAACACGAGCAACCGATCGATAGAGGTCGCATAAAAATCATTATTTTTATGATATAATGAGAGTGGATGATGAACCATTTGTCTAATTTATTATAAATGAAGATTAGTCGAGAAGAATAGAAACAAAAAAAAACGTATTCTCATTTGAATATGAATTATTTAACAGCTCACAAGAAAAAAAAAGAGAAATTCTTTTTTCTTTGTTGGCAAGGTTCTACAGTAGATAGATTCCTGTATAGTAAATGGTACGATGATTAGGCTAACAACGAGTACATGTTTTTTTTATTCAATAGAAGAAGAAAAAACAAACAAAACATAACAAAAAAGAAATGTTTAAGTTTTCTTTCGTTTGAATTTCGATTTGGGATTTTGTTTATGATCGAACAATGAATCATATTCGAGATTGGTTGATTTGTCTTGTTCATTGGATAGTAAATCGAAATTCGAGTCTCGTTTCGAACGAGGTGGTTTAACGAAAACATCTTGTTTGTTTAATGGTTCGATTCGTACACCGATACGAGTACGAACTTTGGGTTGATTGAGACGACGAAAAGCAGTCTCAGGATTCCATTCACGACCGAGAGGTTGCTGAAGAAGTGACTCGACTTGATCAGCATTGACAAACGGAAACGGAAGATCACTGATGCGATGTTCAGCGATTTTATCATTGACTTTTTCGTTGATAATCACATGTTGAAGATGAATATCTCGACGAGGTGGAGCAGGTTTTGGTTGAATCAAAAATCTAAGATTAATCAACAACTTTCAATCTTCTTTTCAAATAAATTTTACTTTCGTTTTTTTCGTTTATTGACTGGTACACCCGTGCCAGCCCATTCACCCCAACCGGGCAGTGACAAGTCAATTGCTTTAGGACGATCACGTTCGATAATATCGTCTTTTTCTTTTTCAAATTCAGCGAGAACATCATCATCGGCGAATGCTTCTTGAATATTCATTTGATGTTGTTCTCGTTTGTCGTTTCCGGGTTCAATTGATTTGCTTGTCTTTGGCATATTCAATTGTTCAGGCACTTTGGCTGTTAAACCATAACTTTCACTTGTAGCCACTGGTTGAACCACTTTACTTTCTTCTTGTTCTTGTTCTTCTTCGCTTTCTGAAGATGAAGAAGATTCTTCATCGTTTTTAACTTCAGCTGGCTTTGAATATTCCGAAGCTGGTAGAACGGTACTTGTTGTTAGCCAAGGATTAGCTTCAGCTTCGGCATGAGACGGAGCAAGAATCAACGGAATTTCGGTGATTTTCTTTTTCGAAGCGTCGGCAACCGGTTTCAAAGTTGTTGTTTCATCTTCATCCTCTTCCTCATCATCATCATCGTCATCACTTTCCTCTTCAGTTTTCTTTTTACTTAATTTCTTTCCGAGTTTCAATTGCTCTTCAATATCTTCTCGAACCTACGATCAAACAAAAGAATTGTAATCAAACAGATTTTCATCGATGAGAATCTACTTGAGTGTTGAATTTAGCTAAGAGACGTTTTTCTTTCGCCCATTTCGTTGAATTCTTATGTCTTAACGTTGAACGTTCTTCAATTCGACGTCGTTCAAGTTGCTGTAAACGTTCGAGAAATTCATCGGGATGTTCGACAGCTAGTTTTTCTAAGTCTTTTTCTTCTTGTTTTTGACGATCTTTTCGAGCCAAACGACGAAATCTATTCAATTATCATATCGTTTTAATGTTTATTTTTCTCGACAAAAATCAAAAACATACTTTTTACTCTTGATCTTTTTTACTCGTTTAAATTTTGCTTGTTGATAAGAAATTAAAGCTCGCATTTTTTTCAATTCAGTTAATCGTTGTTTTGCCTAAATAATAAATCGATTATCCGTATTTCAATGATTTAATTAATGAAATTTACTTCAAGTAAATCCATTTTACTGATGATTTTCTTTTCAGCTTGAGTTAGCAAAGAATCTGGTTGAATATTGTTTTGACTTGTTTGAAGAATAGCAGCGATATCTTTTTCTAATGAGCTCAATGGTTTTAATTTGCTAACAAATTCTTGTGTTGTTTGAAATTGTACGCCACCATTTTGAAGAGGAAAATTCATTGTTTCGGCCTGAAAAGGAAGTGATTCGAAAAAGAAAATGTGATGATCAAATTGTTCGATGATTTACTGTTCGATTTTTTTCGATAATTGGATCCCATTTTGTTAAAGATTTCTTTTCTTGATTATACGCAGCGATACGTTCAGCCTAACGAGCAAAATTGATTTAAAACAAAACACACGCGCAGTATATAATAGAAAAAACCTTTTCAGCTTGTGGTTTTTGTAACGGTTGATGGAGAACTGATTGATGTTTGTTGACTTTTGCTAATTGTTTTTTTAGTGTTTGCACTTGCTGTGAGGAAGTCTTTTTTAAACTAGTTAATAATTGATGACTTTTAATCTTTTTCGATGCTGATGCTAGAAAACAAAATCAATCGAAATGTTTTTGTTTGAAATAAATTACATGTTTGTGTTGATGCAAGAAGATTCGTTGGATTACTAATCGGTTCTGTTCGAAGAGTAACTTTTCTATTTAAATTAATACAAAGAAAAAGTTGTGTATTTTTTTAGAAGAATTAATTCATTCATTACTTTTTTTTGCCACCTAACTCAACAATTGAATCGATTAATTTATTATGTTTCTTTTTCTGCTGATTATTCGGTTTGATTTCATCATCATCATCGTAATCGTCCTCATCAGCTAACACTGGTTCTTCAATAAATTCAGTTGCCATCTAAAATTAAACGTAAATCTTCGATATCTCAAAAAGAAATCTACTAAATAAATCGAATGCCCATCGTATATTTCGTACATTATTGGACATGTTGTTTAAATCAATCAGATAGTATCTAGTCGAAAGTCTGTTTTCAAACGAGGGCGCTAGTCGTCGATTGTTGCTTCAACATTCTATTCTTAAACAGTTTTTTTGTAAATTTTATTTAAATCTAGTTCATAGAACAAACACGTTCGATATTTCGTTTGATATCAGTAATATAATAATGTGTAGACAATAATGTTTGTTCATATATATGCAGTGCTTTAAAAATATTTTAAAGAATCCTTTAATTTACTGTGCTGTTCGTAAACAAGAGCGATATTTTCCAACGCCCAACCAATTCGTTGATGATAAGCATTATGAAAATCTTTTTGAAAACGACATCATTGAAATGTTTTATTATTCTACTACCGAACCCACAAGGAGCTATTTCGTTTAAAATTCGAGAGAAAATTGCTCGATTATATCAAACATCGAATATTTATGAATGGAATACCGATCTGAATTCATTGATTCATGAACAATTAGAATTATATCTTGAACAGAATTGTGGCGCAGCTAAAATCTTCTTCGTGTTGATATTCATACAAATAAAAACAAACATTTAATTGGTTTTGAATGAATTGTAACCTAATAGTATTAGTTACTGGCAATACAAATGATTTACCAGGTGATGGTTCATTAATTGAAGTTTCATATCCGATGAAATTTTCTTAAAGATTAAAAGAATACAATTCTAATGTTCATAGATAACTTCATTTTTATAAATCAGGTTTGCAAATCTGAAATTTGCTCGATAAATATAGACCAATCATAAGTTGAAATATGTAGTTTTCATTCTTTCGCTGAAATCAAACTAAACGAGCGTACAACCGTCTTGTAATCGAAAAATCTGTCGATAAATTTTATCAATTCGTGTCGAAACTATGTCTGAAAGTGTCACCCTAACCATTAAGTTTGTTGTTATAAAATGTAAAATAATTCAGAGAAAAAGCTATCCAGGTATGATTTAATTTTAATTAAATAGCGTTCCTACGGAAATTGTTTCTTATTTATTTCGATAGAAAAAACAAACTAGATGATTAACAAGTCATTGAAATTAAAATTACTTTTGTTGATATATAGAATTTTAATTACTATGTCGATTTGACTTAGATGATGACGAAAATGACTTGAAGCATGAAAATTTTCTTGGTAAATAAAAGTCATATTTCATACGATCTTTTTCATATAATTTTGGAACAGAATATTATCATCTGAAAATGAAGTTTAATTTGAAACTTCATTCGATTTATGCAACAATCAAAGACTACAATCTTTTTATGCTCGAAGAAAATGATTATGAGGACGAGCCAAAAGATCCAGTCACTATTTTACAACATCAAAAATACACAACACGACTTTATGTCATTCTTCTCATGTGTAGTGTCTACATACTGTTTTATACTAATTTAAGTCAAACACAGCGTCGAACAGTTATCATTGAAAATATCGATCTTAACACTTTTAATCAACTTTATCTTGAATATGAAGAAACTCTCTCATGTCCATGCTCAGAAGTTACCATATCTTATGAAACATTTGTTTCAAATAATGTCATATTTCATGATATTTGTTCAAGTTTTTTTGTAACCCAACAATGGATCGAAGGTCTCTATATGTCAAATGCAAATCAGCAAGGTATTCAAGATTTTCGAACGACAGCTAGCTCTCAGGTAATGTAATAGTTATTGACATATAAATTTCTATTTCATTTCTATTTAGTTTGCACTTTTAAGTAAATTTTGTTTGCTTTCTCAAGACTATATCAATGAAAATCTAATTGATTTCAATAGCAGTGAATTTATTAGCATTTATGTTCAACCAGAATATCAAGTTGAAATCAAAGTCAATGAAGCAATTGAATCAATGAAAAATATTCTTTTAACTCGAATGAATTCATTTATCAACTATCTCAGAATTATTACGCGAAGAAATTATTTCATTTCTGCTTTCAATACAAATGCAGGATTTGCATTCTATTTCGATTTGAATACTTGGCAACACTATATAATTGGATGGCAAGCTAAAAACTACTTCAGTTTAACTAATGTTACAGATGGGCAATATTTCGTTGGATGTGCCAGTGGAAATCCTACTTATAAAGCTCGTTTTTCTTCAAGCGAAAATCAAACGAGCGTAGTTGAACATATCTATTGGTTCCAAAATACAGATAATTCTCCGGAAATAAATGGATTTTTTGTTGGATGTACTTCTTTCGAGGCTCTTCTTCAGAGTACATTAAATTGCCTATATGATATCGAATGTCTTCAATTACTAGTGGAAAATTTTCCAAATTTAAAGCAACAAGTATATAAATTTAGAATATTTTACAAACAGATGAGATTTTTTTTCATTGTTGTTTTCAGGGAAATATAAATTTAACTAGTTTAGTTATATCAAAGCAAAATGAAGACATATCCGTGCTTAATCTTTTAAATAATTTACTAATTGATCAATGGTCAACAAAAGTTTACTATTCAAATTATTTTTATAAATGTGCTCCTTCATATTGCACATATGTTCGAACTGATCAAATTTATTTTTGGGACGCTGTGACATTATTTATCAGTTTATATGGTGGTCTCATTATTATACTTCGATTAATCACACCATTTCTAATTAATATTTCGTTAAAATTGAGAGAACACTTCAGAAATACAAATAATAATATCTCAAGTATTTCTATTCATTTCCTTTTCAAAATAGTTATATTTTTGTTTGCATTCTTAAATTTTAATAGCTCATCATCCAGATCTACAGACGTTTATTCAATGGATTGGAAAAGTAAATTTATTTAAAATGACTACAAAACGAACGGAACATGATATTAAAAGACAAAAGATTGTGACACGTGTTTATGTAGGATTACTAACTGGTAAAATGAATGAGAAAACTGAGCAGCATACTTTTATTTCATTTTTTCGTATGAATAGGTTCAGTTCTTATTTTACTTTTGTTCAATATATTGAAGACTCAAACTATCATGCAAACTGTATCACATCCATCGTTAACTACTTATTATGAATTACAATCAATGTATTTTGATACATTGAAATGTACTTGCTCCAATACAGCAATATCATACAAAACATTTATATCATTATCTGTTAGTTTGCATCAAGTTTGTTCAAGTGATTTGCTTTCGAATCGTTGGATTTCAATATTAAATAAGATCACTATCCCTCGAAATGAGGAAGATTGGCGTAACGTAGCTTCTTCAGAATTCCAGTTATTATCTGATCTTTGTCAGCTAGCAAAAAAGACAATTGATGATTCAATTCATCGATTTCTTTTGCAATCTTTTATTGCTTCAAATATGATAACAGAAACTGATTTTAATACTCAATTCAATGCAACTTTTTCTCAATTTACTAATTCAATCATGATTTATTTCAATGCACTACTTCAAACAGTAGAGCTAACCAATAAAATCGATCAATCTTTCATGGGAAAAATCACAGATATATACAGTTTTTTTGATCCAAGTATAACATATGAAAGCTCATCAAACCAAGTAAATTTTCCTTATAAATCCAATATGACTTCGAAATTTTTTGTAAACTTAGATCAAATTTTCTTTGGCTACGACTCAAGACCTCGATACAGGCTTAGCTAATTGCATTTGTGCTATTGATAATCATTGCAGAAGTTCTATTGGTTTTTACAATTCCACTTTACTCTTGATCTTTGCCGAGACTAACGCAGTATTAGTATATAAAATACCAGGTTTAGTTACAGGTTGCTCGCCTATAGATTCACTTCTACTTTCAACACTTGAATGCTTCTATTCGGATGCCGAATGTTTTTCAATTGTTTTGAGTTACATAAAAAAAACATACATGTGGAATGCTGTGCAATCTGAATGGTTTGATATTCAACCGCTTATATATAATTCAACTTCGACTCGTTTTCCCCCGAATACATCAATTTTGGAAATTGTTCAAAATGTAATGATCGAACAATGGCAAGTCTCGTTTTCATACAAAGACTTTTATGAAACATGTTCACCAACTTATTGTACTTATACTCAATTTATTCGCACTAACACTATTATTGAAATTATCATAGTATTCGTATCAATGATTGGTGGTCTGGTTTTTTTACTGCGTCTAATAACACCATATTTAGTCACATTTATATTTCGCTTCATGTCAATAAATGACAATCAACAACAGATTCAACAACAACAACAACAAGACAGTCGATTTACTCAATTGAAAAACAAGATACAAACACTACCCAAGTTCATTTTTCAAACTTTACTTGATTTGAATGTTTTTGCCAGAAGAGATCTTGGAAGTAATATTGATCAAATAACAGCTAAATATCTTGGTCAATGGGCTACTCGACTCTATTTACTTCTGCTAATTATTAGCTTTATTGTTCTTACATTATATAGTCTTATTAAACCTGTAGTTATTACGAAAACTTTTCAAGAACCATCATTTAACTCTTACAATCAATTGATAGACAAATATGGAGATAAATTGAAATGTTCATGTCAACTAATTGCATTTAAATATGATCAATTTGTTCAGATTCAATCCGAATTTCATGAGGTAATAAGAAAGAAGAATATCATTCATTATTTTACGTAATACATTGATTCCATAGATTTGTTCAAGTCCATTTGCTTCAAATGAATGGCGAACTAATTTTACATCAAATTTAATTTATAATATATCAAATTATCATCAAAGAGATTATCGTCGAATATTTTCTGCTCATCTACAATTTCTCAATGGTTTATGTGAATTATCTACTCAATCAGTTAGTGATGCTATAGATGAATTCGTATCTTCATTATATGTTACTGTTCAACTTACATCGGAAATTGATTTTAATGAGAAACTTTCAACATTAATCGAACAAGTAAAATCAAACTCATCGAACACAATCAGAACTCTTTTTTTCTTAATTCGAAGTTTAAATCACGGTAATGGTATCATATCAACATACCGAACTAATTTTGAATATATTTCTCCTCCACTAATCTCTGACAGCGCATTTATACCTACTCAAGCTATAGTTTATGATGATAATTGTTCTTGTGATTTACATTCAAACTGTACAAGTCAAGCCAATTTCATTTTAATAGACTCATTGGAAACAAGCATTCCTTTACAAGGATTAAAAATTGGTTGTCTACCAACTGAATCATTTCGTTCTTCGACTCTTGAATGTTTCTATAATCAATCATGTGTTAATCTTATTCAACAATATATTGATTACAATGGTCCATCTATATCTGCTCTTTCGAAAATCAGTCGATTTTCAACAGATACAACCATAGATAAACTTCTTGATAATACATTTATTGAAGAATGGAAAATACAAATAGATTATTTATCTTATTTTAAAAAATGTTCACCTTCAATATGTGCATATACATATGTACAACGAGTTGATATCGTTTATACAATTACCTTTTTGCTTGGTATTCAAGGTGGTCTAATGATTGTGCTCAAATGGATTTCACCAAAAATAGTTCGTATTATTTATTCGATATATCGACGAAAGAAGCAGACGACTATCGTTCCATTTGAGTCATCTATTCAAATTTCTCATATAACTACAAGTGAATCAATTTCAACAAAGTATGTCTATGTCTTCTTGTTTTTCGATCATATATCTAATTAAATTTTTTAAATTTAAGTCCTTTATCATCAGTTCAATCTATTTGGAAAACTATTTCAATATGTTTAACAGCAATGTGTTTAATAACATTTATTATTTTATTTTCAATTTATACGAAACAAGAAGAACAGAAAGCCACCTTAATAAGTATGATTTATTTAATAAAATAAGGATATAAAATGAATTCATGTCATTCTCGTAGTTAATTCGACCTTTTCTATGAGTCTTAATTCGACAGTTACTATCATGACAACGACGACAGCATATCGTATGATGAATTGAAATTAGATTTTTGATAATACTTACAAAGTTTTTTTTTTGCTAGAAGCTATATGTGAAGCGCAATTTGAATTAATAGAACTGGAAATATTTGATGATTCGCCTTTTTTCCCACTAACGTTGACTGTGGGCGATTTCAACAATGATAATATGACTGATATTGTCTTTAGTTTCTTGATGAATACAGATATTTATTTGTCGCCAGGAAATGGAGATGGAACGTTTGCAGCTGTAATCACAAGTTCAACAATTTATTTCGGAGAATTTGGAAATATGCTTGTCCATGATATCAATAATGATAACAATTTTGATATTGCCTTTATCGATAACATATACTATTATGTGGGTATTATACTTGGAAATGGTGATGGAACTTTTGAATCTAGGCCAGTGTATCTGGAGTATATTAATTTGAGGTTAAACTCGATAGGTTTTGCTGATTTTAATAGCGATACATATTTGGATATGGCGCGTATTAATTATCAATCAAATGAAATTTATCTGTATACTGGATATGGAAATGGAAGTTTTTCATTAGAACAAACTCTTTCGTTAGATCCGATCGGGATGATAGCGTATATATATGCTGCTGATTTAAATAACGATGGCTACTTCGATATTTCGTTTACGTATACTATGTCTAGAGAGGTAGGCTCATATCTTGGTTATGGTAATGGCAGTTTTCAAGCAGAAATAACATCTTTTACTGGTGGCGGTTTAGATCCATATAAAATGTCTTTTGCAGATTTCAATAATGACACTCTATTGGATATAATTATTTCTTATACTCCAAGTGAATTTGGTATTATGATTGGATTTGGTAACGGTTCATTTGGTGAAAGAAAACTTCTTTCTATCAATCAAGGTGATACGCTTATTCAACCTTATGTTCATGATTTTAACAATGATGGTTATTCAGATATCATTTTTACCGATGTCATACTATTTGGCATTAGCATTCTCTATGGAAAAGATAATGGTGATTTTAATGCGCCAACTACAATTATAAGTGAAGTTAACAGTCTAACAGATGTTGTCGGTATTGCTGATTTTAATAACGATGGATATTCTGATATTGCTTTCATAAATGCTATACCAAGTTATATCAAGATACTTTTGAATAAGGCTAACTGTAATTCAACTTAATTTCAATTAAAATGATAATATTTTGACATGTTGTATCACTGCTTCCAATGTTTTTGTGTAGTCTTGATCCTATTCTCATTTGTTTTACTGCAAAAATACAGATGGTGTGATTTCGAATTGCTTAAATAAACAAATTTCAAACTCATTTTTAAGTAATAACATATCTTACACGAACAGTAATCTGTTTGTATGGTTTCATAACCATAGAAATGTTATTCTTTTCGATTTAATTAACATTCGAGTATAGGCGATTAGATGTAATATTTCTTCGATCGTTTATCATCGACGAGATTTCACCTTTTTTTCTTGTTCTGTTCATAACTACACTTGAATTCAATCATCAGAAGTTCTCTTCTTTTGTTCTCGATTTTCAAAGATTGAAGTATATAAATGATGTGATGAAGAAATCATATGTATGTCTGTCTGTCTGTCTGACAAACTTAACATGAACGAAATACGACAATTATGTACAATTTCATCATCAACACCTGATGAACATTTCGATGAAATTCTCGCATTATTTCATGCTTGTCCACCACAACATCAACTTTCATCATTATCCTTAATTTGTCAATCGATATCATGCATGACAAACGAACAATTTCATTGGAATTTACTAACACATCCAATATTTGACTTAATTCAAACATGGTCAATGAATTTATTCAATATATGGCTTCAAAATCGAACTTTTAACGGTGATGAATATCGAGCTATATTTTATATTCATCAATTATATAAATTTCTCTCCGAATATTTAAACGAACAAGAACAAAACCAATTTGTCAATATCGATTTATTTCTCAATGAAAATTTCCTTCAAATTCTTTCACAAATCATCGACATTCTGATTGAACGTGACTGCGAACATCTATCCGTATGTCAATTCGAGATGTTCTTTTTTTTTCTTATTAATTTGTCATGTTTAGGATGATGATTTATCAACCGATGAAATTCATCTTCAAACGGAAACATCCGATGTTCAAGCAAAACAAACTGATGTCGTCGATGTTTTATATCGTTGTTTGAATTCATTAATTCTTCTCTATTCAAATCAACAATTCATTCATCCTATTCTCGAAAGGTCAATTTACAAATCTCTAAAATCGAATTTATTCATTCGATTAGCTGAAGATTTTTGTCAAGAAAACCTTTGCAACGAAACGATTCATATTCGTTCGAGATTTTTTCTCATCACTTGTTTCGATTATTGTTTATTATCGAATGGTATTCAATCGAAAATCTCATTGATTCCATCACTAAAATCAATCTGGAATAGTCAATGTTCATTGCTCATCAGTCGTTGTATTCGTTTGATGAATCAAATTCTTTCGATTCATATCAATGAAAGTTTCTATTCAATAATTCGAGCAAATTTTTCCAATCTCTGTCAACAAACAGATCTTGTCGATGAGTTAAATACATTGATTTTAACAATCTGTTCAATTCAACAAGGCAAAGATTATCTACGTCAATCGAATTTCGTTCGAGATCTTCTCATACAAATTCAATTTCATGAACAATTCTGGTTTGCAATCGGCATTTTATTAACATCCAATGATTTGAAATCTTCTGATCTATTAAAATCTGTAGAACAAAAAACAATAACTGTTCTTCAATCATTAACAAATAACTTCGAAATGAATCAATCGATGGCTATCGAATGGTTTCGTTTGCTTCGAGAATATTTTTTCTGTTATTCGAATTTAACAAAAGAATTTCGTTTCATTCCTGTCTATCTCAAGATCATCGTATCGTGTAAACAAAACAGTGAACTCATTGATATTATGATCGATCTATTATTAACATTGATACTCAATTCATCGGGAAGTATTTCGAAAAATTCAGAATTTTATCATTGGTTGAAAACAGACGATCGTTTAGCATCGAAACTAATTCTCTTACTACTCAATCAGCAGCCAGTAAAAACTTGTTCAATTGCTTCATCGATTTGTTTCATAAGTACGAATGAAATTTGTTTATCAATTGCTAATCAAAATGAATATGTAATTGAAAATATTTGCACTTCGAAATGTCAATCGACTGACGGTTTAATTGAATTATTAAATCGATTATCGTTGTGTATTTTTTTCGTTGATATACAAACGAAATTCGATAATATTGGACAATTTATTTACACGTATTTAAGTCGACAATCGTCGAAAATATGTTTTCTCGCTGTTTTCATTGGCAATCAATGTGATTTTCGAAATACATGGCTTGATAATCTTTCATTATCGACAATCGATACACTCGAAGAAGATATTCGAAAGCATTTTAAATTCTTATCATCGAATTTTCTTCAACAACCAATTGATTCTTGGTCGACAGCTCACGTTATTCAATGGTGTCAAACTTGTGATGGGTATTTTCCGAGTTTGTATCCATTAGTTTATCGTTTAAATGGACGAGCTCTACTTCATCTTGCTGAAATTCTCGCCATCGAACCAGCTACTATGTATCATAGTCTCAACGAAGAACTTCTTCAACGTACAGGCACAACGATTCCATTGACTGAATATGTTGCCCTACGAAGTGAATTACAAAAATTAACGGCTAAAAAAACGAAGAAAATTAAATACAATAGTCGATTATGCACGTTATTTTAATCGCAATTACTACCTCGAATTTGATCTTGTTGGGTGTCGAATGAATAGGACATTCTGTTTCTTGTAACTAATTAATGTTTATCGTGTTCGTTTTGATCTTGAATAATAAAAAGACTAAGCTCGATTGACATATTTTTGAAGTTCCTTTGAAATCTAAGTATGCTTCTCCGTTTATTTAGTCAAGAAGACATTGATTATTTATTCAAGTGAAACAACACTCTGTCAAACTTGTCAATCATGAAATCGAACAAAAGTTTCATTTCTCTCTCTGTTTTTTTTCTTCGACAAAAACTGAGCCATTCTAAATGAAGATCAATATATTTCGTCGTTTTCTTTTTCAATTAAGAAAAAACAACAACAACAAGTAATATTTGATTAAATCTCACGAGAGTTAATGCGTAAAAATAGGCATCAATCCTTGGAGACAATATCAGCAATCAGCATTCGAACAATTGTCGAGATGAGAAATGTTCTTTTCTCTGGATTTAATCTCGACATATACTTCGGTTAATCGAACTCGGAAATTAACTTATGACAAAATATCGTTCATATCTGAATTTTTATTGTTCACAGCTTGAAGTTCGAAGTATATTATTATTGAAAAGAAAATTCTTTTATTTGTTTCCATCGCCTACACAGTTGATTTGTCATCAAGAATATTTTGGTTATCTTATCTGTAGTTTGTTTATGCGTATGTATGTACATAGATAACTAGATATGGAACCGAAGAGAAAAAAAAACGAGAAAAAAAAAACTAGAAGATAATAGGAAGTGATAAGGCAAACTATTAATATCATGCAACAGATCTATTTATTCGAGCAGAAAATCTTCGTCGTTAGTAGGATTCTTTATTTTTCCTTTTTCAATTGTTTCTAATTTGACGAAAAGTAAAAGCAAAATAATATTTTTAGTCATATATAGATACAAAACATTAGCTTTTCTATTCTATTCATGGAAGAGATAATTGAGGTGAAAATAATCATGTTAACAAGTGAACAGAACACAAAAAGAAAATAGATTCTTCGTCTTTTGTTTTGAAGATAAATTTGATTGATGAGACTAGGTAATGTGTGTTACTAAATATAAATAGATAATTTCTCTCCTATTCACATCACCATCCTCCGACCCTTTTTTGTCTTCTCTTCCGAATGGCAAAATATATATAAAAAAAAAAGTAAACAAAAATACGAAGTCAGAATAGTAATAAACGAGAAAACAGAGTCTCTCAATACTACTCTCTATCATCGTTTTTTGTTTGCCAGACAGCAATGACATTAAACTTATTTGACGTTGAATACCACTTCTCTATATTCTTCTCATCTTGTCATTGAATGCATGTGTGTGTACTGTCGGATATAAGTATATTGATCAACTGAAACAAAAATCTAGCTAATATATCTAATTGTTCTCCTGTCAAATGCTTGACATTAACAAAATATGAGATGTAACAAACGATATTCATTACATAGAGCAGGTAGTAATTATATGTGCGAAGGTTTTCTTTTTCTCTCGTTCTCGTCTATTCATTCGAAGAAAAATCCTCGATTAGTTAAGTTAAAATCAACAAGTGATTATGAGAGAACATTTTATTACTTAGGTGTGTGCATTTCCGGAAATTGAACGTTGATATCGAGAAGTAGTTTCTTTTCTCTTTTCTCCTTTCCTCCCTCACGAACCATTGTCAATCATTCTTATTTTGAAGGAAAAAAATTTCCCCTCTACTTCTTCTTCTTCTTCTTCGTCTTCTTCTTTTTTTATTCTTAAATAAATTCATTAACTCTTGTTTCGATAGTTGACTTTTTTTCTTCTTCTTCGAGATAGACAAAGATAAACAGGAGGGAAGAAAAACTATAGAAAAAGATGACTCGAGGGAAATAAAGTATGTAGCTATGATGAAGAAAGAAAATCTTTCTCAAGCTTTTCTTTCTCCCTTTATGCTTCTTTATTGAACGCATTAAATTCATTAGAACAATCTGCATCTTGATTTCCGTCTTTGTTTTTATTTTGTTCTAGACGAACAGAAGAGAAAAGCACGTAATCATCCAAAACATGAACGAACAAATTCCATTGATTAGTGGGACATATTGGAATTCATCATCGACAACAACATTTGCTAATCAAGTTGTTCAAATACCGACACGTGAAGTGACATTTATCGGTGCAATATTTGCATTTGTTTTCATTTTCTTTGGTTTAATTGGAAATATATTATTAATAGCAACGATTCTCTCCGTTAAGAAACTTCGATCAAATATAATTAATATATTTATTGTTTCAGTAAGTTTGAAAAAAAAATGAAAACTAGTAAACAAACACCGAACGATTTGTTGTGTTTTTTGAATAAATAAAAAACTTGAAATCTATCAAAACTCCAACGAATATAATTAACTAATAGCTTCTTCGTAACTGAAGAGTGTACTTCGACATTGATTTCCGAGAAGTTTCTTTTTCTTTAATTCATTCTTTTTCCTCTAGTTACAATTCAATGATTTAATTAATATTGGTTTCAATCAATTTTTCGTTGGACTTTCATATGCAAAACAACATTGGGTTGGCGGACATTTTCTTTGTAAATTAGTTGTCTATTTTTCTACAATTTGTATGGGCTGTCTTCTTTGGCATCATTGTTTAATAGCTATACATCGATTGATTGTCGTTGTTTATCCGAATTTATTACGACGCATGTCGGTTAAAACCTATGTCATTGTTTCTTTAGTTATAACACGAATTTTGCCTGTTATCTGTTGTATACCATCATTTCTAACGAAATCAATCGGCTATTCAAACCAAGCCATACGTTGTTCAATTAAAAATAAATTACAAATCTTTATTAATCTAACGGTTTTAATTGCTCTACCGAATATCATTATTATTATTTGTTTTCTTGGCATTTTCTTTCATGTTTATCATGCATCGTACACAAGTCGACGATTGCATACAAGTTCAACATCGATTTCACATGGATTACGACGTGAAATACGTATAACAAAAATGTTTGCTGTTTTATTTACATTATTCTTTCTTGGCTATCATCCCTATGGATTTGTACGAGCTTATGATAAACGTCGGCAACTTCATCCGGACATATTCGTACTTCTAACATTACTTTATTGTATATCAATATGTGCGTCACCATTTGTTTATGGTATTATGAATAATCAAATTCGACAAGAATGTATGAAGCTAATCTTCAACTGTTGGCATTGTCAACGTCTTGATGATGATAAAAAATATTCAAATCAACGTTTGAATTCAGCTGTCACACAACCATTAACGAAACTCAACGGTTTAACAGGTGATGATAGTCGTGCAAGTCCATCGATAGCGTCAATTAAAAGTACAACCAATAAAACAATTCAACAGAAAACATCAAATCTAGAATTATTCGACACGGCTCATGTTTAAATTATTGACGCATGGTGTGATAATTTATATTGAAAGACAAAATTCATTGAGATCTATTTGCTTATCTCTCGATTGAATTTTCTAGTGTTTTCTAATGATTCTTCTCGTTTGATGTTGAAGTAACACTTTCTTCTTCTTCTTCTTTTTCGTCTTTTTTTTTGTCCTCATTACTTCAATTTGATAAAAAAAAAGAAATTTATTTAATCAAATTATATTTAACTGACAGTACTAATTGACATTTGAACCTTAAGTTGTCAATTCAATGTGTTTTTTTTTCTTTATCATTATTATTGTCTTCAAAACGTGACATATTCGATTACGTAAAAGTCTATTTATTCAAGACTTAACTTCTTTGCCACACTCGACTAGTGAAGGCTGTTGGAAGTTATATTTACTTAACTAGATTGCCATGTGTTTTTCTTTTCTTTTGTCAATAATCATTTAGTAATGTAATTATCTTTATTTCGAGATATCTGAGAATACTTATTTGATTTCAATCAATATACAGGTCAAAAGTGTGTGCGTATGCATATGCATGCGATATTGAATTTGACAATTGTGAAAAGAGAAGAGAACGAAGAAAGGATTACATTAAAGTGGTACATTGCCCTTAGGTGTTGGGCAACAGGTCAAAAGAAAAAGAATTTCATTCAGTTGAGATGATGAATATGATATCGACAGAATTTTATTTTCTTACTGTATTCATCTTACTTATATTTCTGATAAATCTCATACAAATCTTATACTTAATTCTTTATAAAATTAATCAACAAAAGCGTTTTTATCATTCCATACTTTTTAATTATTCATTTGCATCATTAATAACATGCATATGGATTATTCCATTGTTCTATTTTCGTTTTGTTTGGTCAATTGATTCCAATGCTTGGCGTTTCTGGTCGTATCTATATCATATTGTTGATGCTGTTCAACTCTATTCATTTCTTTTATTAATTACTCATTTCAATACAATCGATCAAAATTTACAACGATCTTTACTTCTACTCAGTTGGTTAACACCGATCATAACCTATTCACCTATTCTTTGGTTATCATCATCGAATATATTTGATTATTTTCCTCATCGTCGTTTATCGACAAATATTCCTTGGTGGATATTTCCAATAGTTTACTCGTGTATGTATCTTGTACCTTTGTGTCTTTCGTTTGTATTAATTAGTTTAACATCGATGTATTCATGGTTAGAAAACTATCGAATGTCATCATCACAAAAACAATTAAATGAACATCGAGAAAATATGGCTGAATTAACAGATCTCATTGAGACTGTTCTTAGTTTTGAATTCGATTCATCATCATCATCATCATCGACTAGAAAATCAACGGATCGATTGAATTCGTCGATGTTATTCTTTCTTGCATGTTTATTCTCAATTTTACATTTGCCTTATGTAATCAGTTCGTTGTTAGATATTTATACATCGTATCAAATCGTATTTATTTATTTACATTGGTTTGGAACGATGATACTTCCATTGATACACATAAAACGAAATTCAATACGAATCCTTTCGATGCGAACTCTGACTGGTGTTCTGTTTGGCAAAATCGGGATTAAATTGTGAATTGTAACGACGTTTTCGATCGTCAATTTCAACGGATGGACTTGCCGATGGTGTTGATTCAGGTGTTGGATCATTGCCTGTAAAAACTCGAGAGAGATAAGCAGCAGTTTTAGTTCGCTCTTGAGCTTCACGTTTCATCCTAATTTTCAATTGTTTTTTTTCGTTTTATTGTCAAAATAAAAACTTTTTGTTTCAACGTACCTTTCAGCTCGTAATTGTTCAATACGTGACATTGATGACGATGAGGAGGATGATGATGAGGATGAAGTTGAGACTTTCTTCGTTGGTTTTGGTTCATCATCACGTTTTCGTTTTAATTCATCGACATATTTCGACATGTGATTGAGAGGATCTTGTTTTTCAATACGTAATCGA
>Ga0209922_101436_pt1 | contig 23081 bp, 23 predicted proteins | sample ThiBiot_500_biof_FD_183946 | JGI IMG/M metagenome (GOLD analysis project Ga0209922, IMG submission 183946) | Wastewater bioreactor microbial communities from Cape Town, South Africa - Thiocy_expt_500_biof (SPAdes) | ecosystem: Engineered > Bioreactor > Thiocyanate-remediating > Anaerobic-Aerobic ...
GCCCTCACGACCGATGATGAACGGCCTGTCGGCCGGCACATCGAACCACTCGCCCGCGAATTCGAGGCGCAGCGGTGCCGCCTCGGCTCCGCCCGTCCCCTCCCCCGTCGCGGATTCCGTCTCGGTCTTCACAGCACTTCTGTCCACGGTGATACTCAGCATTCACATCGGTCTCGTGACATTCCCCCCGCGACAGTCTGCCAGCCGGCGAGGCCACCGGGGCCGACGCGCCGCGGATCAGCGGGGAGCGGCGCCGGGGACGAAGTAGCGCAGCGGAGAGAGACCCGTCCGCACGACGGCGTCACCGGCGGCATCCAGGAACTGGCCCATCGTCGTGACGCTGACGTTGCCCGCGGGATCCGCGATGATCACGTTGTCGACGACGGGCAGAAGCGTCGCGGTCCCCTTCGGCCAGGCCGCGAAGGTGAGTGTGACACCGTCCTCCCGCACCTGGATCTTCGGGTCGGCGAGGTGGACGTCGGGTCGCGCGAGAGCCGCGCTCTGCGCTTCGTAGGCCCGCACGCTGAAGAGGCGCAGGACGCGCTCGATCCGCAGCTCGAGCGCCGGAAAGCGCTCCTTCCACCGGAAAGGTGCCCACGCGCCGTCGATCAAGATGATCGGGTGGGCGCTCACGAGCGCGCCGCCCGCATCGAACAGCGCTTCAGCCAGATCCAGGACCCGCCCGATGCCCGCTTCGTCATCGGCCCCCACGATCGCCACCGCGCTGCGTGACAACGCGAACACGACCGGATCACCCGCGAGCGTCGCCGCGGCGATCCGCTCGGGTTCGATCAGGATGCCGGCCGCCACCGCCTCGTCGTCCTCGATGAGGATGACGCCGCCAGCGGGCTGAGGAAGGGAAGTATCGGATGCCACGGCGTCGACGACCGCGTCTCGGAAAGGGCGCGCCGCATCGTCGATCTGCCCCTGCGTGACCACGACGCCGTCCTCGAGCAGTCCGACGAAGAGCTCTCCCCCCACATATTCGACGCGCGGGTGCGCGGCTCCCGGCGCGGTGACGGAGAGAACGCCGAGCTCACTCGCGCCGTAGATCTGCGGGGTGGTGGTCACGTCGACATCCTCCGAGGTCGTCATCACTTCTGGGTCTCGTCCTGCTCTGCAAGGCTAGTCGCCGGCTCTGCGGTGCCCGTTCTCGCGACGGCGAGCACCGGGATCGGCTCGCCGCAGGCCGTGGCGGTCGAGTCGGTCACGGACTCGCTCATCGCGAGCGATGCAGATCGATGACGTCCGCCCAGGACCAGCGCACGTCGATCCCGGCCGCCGGACCGCGTGCGGCGGGCTCGAAGACCCAGCCCTCGGGTACGACGTGCACCGCCAGCGATCGAGTGCCCGCCGCCTCGTCGCCTGCTCGCACCACGACCACGCCGAGGTGGTCCTGGACGTAGACGAATCGGTCGGCCTGTGTGACTCCGGACGCGCGCAAAGCAGCGGCGTAGGAGCCCATGCTGTCGCCCGCATCGGACGACAGGTCGATCGACATCCACGGCCCTGCCGCGTACATGCACGAGTCGAGCACGCGTCGGGAGAATCTCGTGATGTCGGACGGCTCGGCGTAGGGGTTGTAGCCGCGATCGGGGGCGCCCCACCACGCGAGGGGGAGGATCCTGGCCTGTCCGCGGACGAGGATCGGGATCTCCGGAGACACCCACCCGTCGGCGGTCGCGTCGAGGATGCCGGGCGGGAGCGCGCAGCTGCTGATCATCAGGTCGCGACCAGTCGCGGGGAGGAGAGCTCCTCGCGTGAGGGATTCCGGCCCGAAAACCGCCGCTGCCGCATCGTTGGTCATTCTCGTCCTCCTCGGCCCGGTCAGAGGTTGAGCTCGCGCCAGCTGCCCGGCCATCGGGACTGGTCGAGCGCTCCGTCGCCGTTGTTCCAGCCGGTCGCACCGGTCGGGATGTCGATCACCGCTTCGGGAATGCCACTGGGCAGGTAGCCGCCCGGGATCCAGCGATCAGGATCGGTCCCCCCCTCGTTGCCCGACGGCACGCGCAAGCCGGAGAGCTCGTCCGGACCGAAATCGCGAAGCTGGACGTCGGCACCGTCGAAGAAGCCGTTCGGCAGTCCGAGCGCGTCCGCGAGTTCGGCCGGCGAGTTCACCTGCTGCATCAGAGCGTTCAGCTGGTCGGTCGGGAAGACGTACGTGGTGTTGGACGTGTTGCCGGGCACCTGGTTGTTGCCGGGTCCCCAGTTCTGCAGGGTGTCGGTCACGTAGATGCGGGTCGCGCCGTTCTCGAACTGGCCGAGGTGCTGGGCGATGTAGTCGGCGTCCAGGTAAGACTCCGGGTCCGGACGATTGAACTTGCCGGCATCCACGATGCTGTTCGGCGTCCACTCCGTGTCCGACCGCCACCCCTGCTGAAGCGGATGGACGACATCCGCGGAGTCGAGGTTCTGGACGTCGCTCGTGTTCCGGTGCTGCTTCTGGCCGTGCTTGCGGAACATCTCGGAGAGCTGACGGACGTGCACCGGCATGTCGTCGAGCGCATCTTTGAGTGGCCGGATCACGGCCTTGCCGATACTCATCTCAGTCCCCGCCGATGTTGAGGCTCGCGAGATCGGACATCAGGCGGTCGGTGAGCGTCTCGACGTCGGCCGCGTGCTGCTCCATCTCGCCCTCGGCCTGCTCGAGCGCCTGCAGATCGGCGTAGAACTCGTCCGGGTCACCGGCCACCGCCTCGACGATCGGCGACTCCAGCGCGGCCATGATGATCCCCGGAAGCTCGTTCGCCAACGGCTCGATCGCCATGGGCAGCACCTGGTTCAGCACCTGCTCGATCGCGATGTCGACAGCCGCGTTGAGCAGCTTCTTCTTGATGATCAGCATCGGACCGGCACCGACGGCGCTGATCGGATTGGTCAGCATCGCCACAAGGGTGATCATCGTCGCCGTCACATCCGCGATGACCTTCATCTTCAGCGCGAACACCGCATCCGCGGCGATGTCGACGCCGATCGGCACCGGACCCAGGATGTCCAGGAGCTTCTGGAGGTTCTGCGACCGGTTCGCGTTCCACGCCGCCACGTAGGCAGGACCGGCCTGGCCGCGCATCGCGGCCGCCAGGTCGCCGTTGACCTTGCGGTCCATCACCTGGATCTTCGATTCGAGATCGTCGTGGAACACGCGCACCATACCCGCCCCACGACGCAACTCGTCCTCGTCGATGTCGGGCCACTCGAATCCGAGCTTCTCCATCACCCAGACGAGCTCGTTCGGCAGCATCATTCCCACGGCTCCACCTCCTCCTACGACCCTACGGTCTCGGCCGCGACAGCCCGATGGGTAGTACTCCCCGGCGCGAAGGGGGCCCGTTCGCCGGGTTCGAGCCGATAGACCGCCAAGCCCCCACCCTGGAGCTGTCTCACGGGACGACCTCCCACTGCACGGCGCCCGAGGTCAGCGACGCTTCTCGACCGTCGCGTGCAGCGACGCCGGTGACGGACTTGTCGGTGATCGTGATCACCGGGTCGAGCGCGATCGGCAGGGCGACCGCATCGCGGATGAGCGCCGCCTCGATCTGAGCGCGCACGTCGCGCGCGGCATACACGTCGGTCGTGATCGCCAGCTGCCCGATGAGCGCGTCGACTGCGGGATCGGCGAGGCCCACCAATGACGCGCGACCGTCGGTGCCCCACTGTGCGCCGATCTCAGCGGCCGTCTGCGGGATCGTCACGCGCACGAGGGCGGCATCCCAGCCGCCCTGCTCCAGCGCGCCCGCGAGGTCTTCCGTGCCGCAGTCCCCCACGTTCCAGCCCGCTTCTGCAGCGGCATCCCGAGCCGCGGCGACGGCGCCGGCGGCGAACTCGTCCGTCCGATCGAACAGCACGCACACGGGGGTTCCGGCGGCGATGCCCGCGGCCTCGCGCTCCTGCGCCGAATCGTCGGCACCCGTCAGGGCGGCGGCGAACCCGGTGTCCTCGCCGATGATGTCGTACGCGCGGCTTCCCGGCGCCGCCAGCAGCGCCGAGCTCGTCGTGTAGGCGGACGACCACGCACCCGCTCCGCGTTCCATGAGCGCCGCCGACGGGATCGAGCGGAGGAACGCCGCCCGCGCAGGCGACGCGCTGAAGACGCCCGCCGGTCGGAGCAGGAGCGTCCAGACCGTGCCGTCGTGCGTCGTGTCGACGGGGAAGTCCCTGCGTTCCAGGTCATCGATCGCCTCGCGGTTCGCGGCCGACGGCTCGACCTGCGTCACGTTCACGTCGGCACCGATCTCGGCCACCGGATCGGCTTCGGCGGGGACGAGCTCGATCTTGGCGACTTTGGGCGTCACGGTCCCCCGGTAGGCGGCGTTCGGCACGAGAGTGAGGCTCCGGCCCTCCGCGTCGGCGGCGACCTCGTCGACCCGGAACGGGCCGCTCGAGATCAGCGCATCGGGGATCTCCTCCCCGACGGTGAACCCGTCGCTCCAGACCTCGGCGATCGAAGCGAGCGCATCGGCGTCATCCTTCTGGATCGCCGTGATGAGGGCCTGCTTCGCCTCCATGGGATCTTCGACCCCGAGCGCGGATGCGGCGACGACGTGCGCGGGCACCGCGACCGAGAGGTGGCTCTGCCAGTCGTCGATCGGCGCGGGATAGGTGACCTCGATCGCGCGGGCGAACTCGTCGATACGAGGAACGTCCAGGACGGCATCCGTCGGCGCAGCCTCCCCCGCCGTCGCGTCGCCGGCCTCGCTCGGCGTCACGCTGAGGAGACCGGATGCCGCCGCCCACCCCAGCAGCAGATCGGCGGCATCCAAGGGGATGCCGTCGGACCAGGCGGGCTCGAGAAGGTCGTAGCGCACGGTGAAGGGCTCGTCGCTGACGATCGAGACCGCGCCGAAGCTCTCATCCGCCACGAACTCGCCGTCCACAAGAGCGCCGAATCCGGCACGCGTCATCGCCGCGACGTCCAGATTGCCCGGTGTCGGCGCCGCCTCCGCATTGCCCGAGGTGAAGGCACCTGACCATCCGACGGTCACGCCCGAACCGGGGACCACGCCCTCCGGGAGCGCCGAAGCGCAGGCTGTGACGCTCAGCGAGAGGGCGACCGCCAGGAGTGCCGCAACGCGGCGTCGTGCGCTCATGAACAGAGGGTCAGACGAGGTCGGAGCCGTCGTCGCCCTCGGCAATCTCGCGGAAGCGTTCGCTCTCTTCGCTCTCGAGCGACGCGCGTGCGTGCTCGATCAGGATCGCAGGCGAGTCCTCCGCTTCCGCGGCCGTGTCGAACGGACCGATCGTGTCCTCGGACGGACGCGTGTCGGCGCGCTGCACCGACTGCGTCGTGAGGTTGTACCAATAGGGCTGTCCGCCGCTCATCCGATCATCCCGCGCATTCTTCCGATCCTAGGTGCGCCGTCCTCCGGTGGATGCGCCTGGTCTCCTCACGACAGAGGTCGTGGCGCCGGTCCTCCGACCCGCGCCACGACCTCCGCGACAGCTCGATGACTCAGCCGCCGGCGAGCTCGGCGTCCTTGTCGCGGATCGAGTCCGCCATGCGGTCCAGTGCCTGCGCCATGTCGTTGACGGCCTCGGCGGCGTCATCGAGCGAGGTCGTCAGCTCGGAGTATGCGGTGGAGTACGCCTCGGAGGCGTTCTCGGTCTTGAAGCCGTCCTGCACGAGGTCGTCGATGACGCCCTGGAGCTCCTTCAGGGTGTCGGTGACGGTGCTGCGGCCGTCGCGCAGGCGTGCCGCGGCGCTCTCCATCTCGCTGTACGTTGCTCCGAAATCATGTCCGGCCATGAGAACCGCCTCCTGCGTCCGTCGTGGTGAGGCTCTGCGGCCTCTCGTGTTTCGAGGCTAACCAATGATCCGGAATCGGCACACGGGCAGGGGTACCCATGTCCCCGGCCACTCATCGAGGCTCGGACTGCGCCACCGACAGATCCAGCTCGCGGCGCGCGTACGCCTCGGGGACCGTGTCGGTCCGTGTGAACGCGGCGAAGATCTCCGCCGCCTCGTCGGCGCTGAAGATCTCGCGCAGGAGCACCCGCACCGAGCGGTCCGGCCCGATGGGCACCAGGACGGTCTCCTCCGTCCCCGCACCCGCAGTCTGCTTCCTGCCGATCGTGTAGAGGTGGTGATCGCCGTCCTCGCCGCGCAGGCGCACCTCCACCGTCATCGCCTCGGCAGAGCCTGCGGCCTGGATGAACGTCTCCGCGTCGTCGTCGTGCGTGACGACGATCCTCTCCGGGTTGGATCCGCGCCAGACGGTGTACGTGAACCTGCTCGTACCGTCGAGCTTGCCGAGGACGGCGCGCACGTGCTCGGAGATCGGCCGGCGACGCTCATCGATCCAACCCGTCTGTCCTCGTGGCGTGGTCTCGGCAAAGGGGCCGTACGTCGTCATGGTTCCTCCCGGATGATCACCCTCGTGACCAGGATCTCATTCCCGTCCAGTGTGCCGCGTGCGGGCGTGCCCGCGTTCACCGCATTGTCGAACTGGTACTGGGTGTTGCCCGGCTGAAGGTACTTCGCGAGCGCACCGCCCGACTTGATCTCGATGCCGTCGTACGTGTTCTCCCCGTCGCCGTTGACGACGAGGCCGTCGTACTTGCGCGCGTTCTGCGGCGATCCCGGATAGTCGACGCGGACCTGCGTCGTGGTGACCTCGACATCGTTGTCCTCCGCGTAGTGCGCCAGGCCGAGCTGCTCCTTGTCCACCCAGGGTTTGTTCTCCTGGCCGGTGGCGTATCGCCCGCGCGTGTCACGGCCGTCGCCGCGGTCCACGCCGGGGCGGGGGGCGTCGGGCACGTGGCCGTCGGGGGGCGGCACGCGGATCGCATCGAGATCGGTGACCCTCCGGGTAGGTCTCGGAAGGGTCGTCTTCGGGCTCGGCCCAAGCGACCGTGGCTGCTCCTGACCTAGGCGGCGAGGTCGCCAAGCTCACCGCTGCAGGACGTGCCGGCGTTCCCGCTGCGCGCCGCCCTCGTCGCGCTCGGCGCCGCCGTCGGCATCGGCGCGGTGGCCGGCTTCCTCCCCGCCCTCGCGGCGGTGCGGGCGAAGGTGATCGACGCGCTGCGGTTCTGACGGGGTCGTATGTCGCTCGGCCCGGTATGCCGCGGCGGGAGACGAAAGAATCGGATGCCACGCAACGTGGCATCCGATTCTCTTCGTGACCTCCCGGTCGGCGGCGGCGCCGGAGCCCGGCGGCCGGCACGCCGATCAGGAGGCGAGTTCAGCGGCGGGCGGCGCCGACGCGGAGAGCGAGATCACCCCGTAGTCCCAGCCCTTGCGGCGGTAGACGACGCTCGGGTGATCGGTGCGCGCGTCGATGAACAGGAAGAAGTCGTGGCCGACCAGCTCCATCCGGTCGACCGCCTCCTCGACGGTCATCCACTCGGCGTCGAAGTTCTTCGTGCGGATGACGACGGGCGTGTAGTCCTCTTCGGCGTCGTCGCCGACGATCGGGACCTCGCCCGTTGCGACGGCGCGCAGCACGTCGACGGACGCGGGCTGGACGTCGATGCCCGACAGCGACCCGCTGTTCTTGTCGAGCTTCGCGCCCCGCGGGTGGTTCCGCGCGTCGACGCGCTTGTCCTTCGCGCGACGCAGCTGTTCGGCGAGCTTGTCGACCGCGAGGTCGAGGGCGACGAACTTGTCGCTGTCGGTCGCCTCCGCCCGCACGACGGGACCCTTGCCCGTCACGGTGAGTTCGACCGTCTCGTCTTCGCGACTGCCGTTGTGATACGCCCGGTGGGTGACCTTGACATCGAGACGCTGCGCCCGGGGAGCGAGGTTCTCGATGCGGACGGACTTGTCTTCGACGACGGTGCGGAAGCGATCCGAGACGCTCACACCCACGCCGATGATGCTGGTTTCCATCCTTGACCTCCTTGTTCCGGTCCTCCCGGTCAAGGGAGAACCTGAGTTCGCCTTGGTCCCTCCCACGCTATCGGCGCGACGACCCGGTGTCACCTATCAGTTGCCGTGTCAATTCCTTTGCGCGGGGTGGATGCCACCGTCACGGCACCGAGGACCGTCGCCCCCGCTGCGCGCAGTGCCGCCGCCGCTTCGCGAAGGGTCGCCCCCGTCGTCACGACGTCGTCGACGAGCAGCACCGTACGCCCCGCGGCCTCGCGCGCCATGAAGGCGCCGGCGACGTTCCGGGCGCGCTCTGCGCGACCCAGCGCGCGCTGGTCCGCGGTGCGGGTCCGGGCGATGAGCAGGCGGTGGGCGGGGAGTCCGGCGTGCCGGCAGATCGAGTCCACGACCCGGTAGCCGCGGCGGCGCATCGCCGCAGCGGACGTGGGGATCGGCACGAGCGTGATCGCCCGGGCGGGGCGGGTGGACACCGCCCCCACCGCGTGTCCGACCGCGTCGCGGAGCGCGGGCGCCAGCGCACGAAGAAGCGTCGTGCGCCCCTCCTCCTTCGCCGCGCGCACGACGCGCGCCGCGATGCCCTCGAATGCCAGAGCCGACCAGACCGTCAGCCCGTCGACCGTACGCGTGCGCACGTCGACGGCGAGCGCACCCCGGCAGACGGCGCACAGAGGAACGTCCGGGGCGTCGCATCCCGCGCACCACGTCGGGAAGACGAGCGAGAGCGCGCCGCCCAGCGCATCCGAGACGCGCGCGGCGAAAGTGGGCGTGTCCGTCGCGGTCATCGCTCCAGAGTGGCGCGTGAGAGCACGGTGCGGGACACGGACGGCCCGAACCGTGGATACCCGACGCACAACGGACCCTGTGGAGGAGGCGTCAGGGGGTTCCCTGCTGCTGCGCCAGCACCACGATGCCCGACGCGACGTGCTGCCAATTCGCCCCACCGCGGCTGTACAGCTCCCCTGTCGAGTCCCGCACGCGAAGGCCCCCGGACTGGGCGCCGCCCGCGACCGTGGTCACAAGGGCGGGCGTGCGGACGGTCTCGGCGAAGCCGCCGATCGACTGCGTGTAGAGGTAGGGGTCACCCGTCTGCGTCGTGAGGGCGGCGACGGTCGAGGCATCCACCCACGCCAACCCCGAGGCGCTCGCGGGTAGCTGCGCCAGCACCTTCGGCGTCCCGAACCCCGTCGGAGCACCGTCACGGTTGCGCAGGATCCCCGCGACCCACAGTGCGTATCCGTCGCCGCCGCGAACGATCGCGGCGATCCGTGTGCCGTCGCGCGACACGCGCTGCGAGAGGATCTGCTGCGCGCCCGGCCACGCGTCGGCGATCTCGATGCCGTTGCCTGCGCCCGCGGCGAACGCGCGCACGGCGCTCGGAGCGTCCTGCGGCACTGTCCAGATGTAGCCGTTGGGATCGATCGACGGGGCGAGGAGTCCGGGGCGGGCGTCGAGCACCGCGGCGCCGCTCGTCGTGACGCGCATGGCCGCGCCCGCCGAGTTGCGCACCGCTGCGGTCGTCCGATCGACGCTCACCTCGATGTCTTGGGCATCGATCTGCAGCAGCGCCTCCGACAGGCCCGGGATGGTGACCACCGAGGTCCCGGAGAGGAAGCCGAAGGCCTCGGCCGTCCGCACGAGCGGGCGGCTGTCGACGCGCGTCTCCCGCACGGCGACGGGTGTCGCGGAGAGCAGCTGTTCCGCGGACATCATGTCCACCGCGTTCACGCCCGCGGGTTTGAGGGATGCCTCCAGTTGCGTCTGCATGCGGTCGAGGACGGTCTGGTCGAGCTGGCGGGCGCCGTCCTGCAGCGCCACCGAGGCGATGCCCGACTGCAGCGGCACCGCCTGCGTCGCAAGACGTGCGGCGTCCGTGAAGGCCGTGGCGACCGCGCCCTGCAGCCACTCGCTCGGGCCGCCGTTGACGAGCGCCGTGGCGATGCTGGTGGTCGCATACTGCCGTGGGAACCAGCGCTGGTCGGGCACGAGATAGGTCCACGACGGATCGAAGAACTGCAGCGAGTACGCGCCGTACACGATCGCGAAGAAGTTCCGATCGAGCACGACGCCCTGCGGGGCATCCGTGATGCGCCACTGCCCGTCGTCCTGCTTCGCAAGAGAGTACGACAGCGGGATCTCTCCGGCCTCCGCCGACAGCTCCCCTGCGGCGTCGATCGTCGCGACCGGTCGGACCGTGAGGGTGAAGTCGTGCTCGCCAGTGGCGACGAGATCGCGGTCCCCGGGCGCGTAGACGGTGACACCCGCGCGCGGGTTCCAGTCGAATCCCGGCGCGAGGAACTGACGCGCCGTGGCCCAGGTGCCCTGCGGGCCGGAGCCCGCCGCGATGAACCCTTCGACGATCTGCTGCGGCGTGGCATCCTTCGCCGGGCCGTTCGGCGCGAAGACCGGGAAGCTGTCGCCCCGGTCATCCGCAATGGGTTGCCCCGCGTTGACGGGGCCTGACGTCGGCAGCCCGCTGCATGCGGCGAGGGCGAGCGCGAGGGCCGTCGTGGCGACGGCGGTCGCGAGGCGGCGGAGGCGATTCATGCGGTGCCCTCCGGCGTCGTGGTGATGTGGGGGATGGGGATCGGCTGGGTGAGCCCGAGCTCTTCGAGCGCGGCACCGTCGTCGCCGGGATCGACGGCGATAGGCGAGGTCGCACCGAGCGCGCCGCCCTGGCGTGGCAGAGTGAGGACGAAGTTCGTGCCGCGGCCGAGATCCGACCAGACGGAGAGCGTGCCGCCGTGCAGGCGCGCGTCGCCGAGCGCGATCGACAGACCGAGCCCGGTGCCCCCGATCGTGCGCTTGCGCGAGGGGTCGGCACGCCAGAAGCGGTCGAAGACCCGCTCGCTGTCGGCGGAGCTCATGCCGAGGCCGTAGTCGCGCACGCCGAGTGCGACGGCGTTCTGGTTGCTGTCGACGGTCACGACGATCGGCCGACCCTCGCCGTGCTCGATCGCGTTGCCGAGGAGGTTCCTGACGATTCGGCGCACCCGGCGGGGATCCATGTCGACGGGGGAATATCCGCCCGGGGCGACGAGGCGCACATCGGTGCCGTGCTGATCGGCGAGCTGCTGCATCGAGGCGATGACGTCCTCGGCGAGGTGGGCGAGGCTCGTCGGCTCGTTCTCGAGCTGCACCGACCCGGCGTCGTACCGGCTGATCTCGAGGAGGTCGGTGAGGAGCACCTCGAAGCGCTGCACCTGGGCGTGGAGGAGCTCCGCCGCGCGGGCCGTGGTGGCATCGAAGGTGTCGCGCTGGTCGTTCAGCATGTCGCTCGCGAGACGGATCGTCGTCAGCGGCGTGCGCAGTTCGTGCGAGACGTCGGAGACGAAGCGCTGCTGCACGAGGGAGAGCTCGGCGAGCTCCTTGATCTGCGACTCGATGGAGTCGGCCATCGCGTTGAACGAGCGCCCGAGCAGATCGCCCGCCGCGAGCGTCGCGCTCGTCTCTGCCGCGCGCGCGATCGGCACCGTGACGGTGCGGAGGACCACCCAGGAGATCGCCCCGATGAGGATGATCAGGACCGTGCCGACGAGCCACAGGGTCACCTGCACGAACCGCAGCGTCTGCGCCTCCGAATCGAGATCGTAGGCGAAGTAGAACTCGTACGCGCCCACGTCGGGGAACACCGCCTGCTGGCCGACGACGACGCCGGGGCGCTCCGATCCGTTGTCGGTCGGGAGCCCGATCGACTGCCACCAGCGCTGCTCGACGTCGCGTTCCACCGATTCGCGCAGGCCCGGGCTGATCATTTCGGGCTGGATGCCTCCCTGATACCGGTCCTGCGGGGCGATCACCGAGGGGTCGTTCGACACGCGCACGGCCGCGATCATGGTCGTCCCCGCCTGGCGCGTCATCGAGGTGAGCGTTGCCTTCATGAGGTCTTCGAGGGCCGCCGAATCCCCGTCGGTCTGTGCGGAGCTGAGCGTGTCCTGGGTCGAGGCCATCGCGCGCGCGACCGCCGTCTGCACCTGGTCGACGCGCGACTCGAACAGGTCGTTCTGGATCGCGAGCGCCATCGTCACGAACGCCCCGAGGATCGTGAAGGCGGTGAGCGCGAGGGTGAGGGCGAGCGTCCGGAACCGCAGCGAGGTGCGCCAGGTGCCCGCGAGGTGGCGCAGCCACGGTCGCCAGTCGCGCCAGCCGCCCGTGACGGGGATGCTCGCGGTGGGAGCGCTCATGGCGCTCGGGTCACACCACTGCGCCGGCGCGGTAGCCGACGCCGCGGACGGTCGTCACGATCTTCGGGTTGTCGGGGTCGACCTCGACCTTGGCGCGCAGGCGCTGCACGTGCACGTTCACGAGCCGGGTGTCGGCTTTGTAGTGGTAGCCCCAGACCTGTTCGAGGAGCATCTCGCGCGAGAACACCTGCTGCGGCTTGGATGCCAGGGCCACGAGCAGCTCGAACTCGAGCGGCGTCAGGGCGATGGCCTCGCTGCCGCGACGCACTTCGTGCGCGGCGACGTCGACCACGACGTCGCCCACGCGGAGGGTCTCGCTCGGCGCGTCGGCACCCGGACGCAGCCGCGTACGGATGCGCGCGACGAGCTCCTTCGGGTTGAAGGGCTTCACGATGTAGTCGTCGGCGCCGGATTCCAGGCCACGGACGACGTCCGCCGTGTCGGTGCGAGCGGTCAGCATGATGATCGGCACGCCCGATTCGCTCCGGATCCGTGTGCAGATCTCGATGCCGTCCATCCCCGGCAGCATGAGATCGAGCAGCACGAGGTCGGGTCGTTCGGTGCGCCAGGCATCCACGGCCGCGGCCCCGTCGCCGCAGAACACCGGATCGAAGCCCTCGGTGCGCAAGACGATGCCGATCATCTCCGCGAGCGCGGTGTCATCGTCGACGACCAGGATGCGAGAAGTCATGGGCGGGTTCGGGGTCCTTCGTTCGGGTGGCGATCGACGCCGGGGTCACCGGCGATGCGACACTATCCACAGAGTAGTCGACCCGGCTCGATGAACCCCGCAGGAACGGCGAACGGCCCGGTCTCGCCGACCGGGCCGTTCGCGTTCGCGGGTGATCGCGCTCAGCCCTCGAGGGCCGGGAGGCGGTCGTCGCTGTTCAGCGCGCGGAACACCAGTGCCGCCACGGCACCGCCGACGAGCGGCGCGAGGAGGTACAGCCAGTACGCGCCGATGTCGAAGATGCCCGTGATCGAAAGGCCCAGGGCGACAGCGGGGTTGAACCCGCCGCCGGAGATGCCGCCGACCGCGACGGCGCCGACGAACACCGTCGAGCCGATCGCGAGGCCGTAGAAGGAGTTGTTGACGTTGGCCTTCGACGTCGCGACGTTGAGCACGACGTAGACGAGGACGAAGGTCCACAGCGCCTCGACGAGGAACGCCGGCCCGACCTCGATCGCGACCGGCTTGGCGGCGGCGGGCCACAGCACGAAGCTGAGGAGCGCGGCGAGGGCGCCCGCGACCAGCTGCGCGACGACGTAGGCCGCGAAGGTCACCGCGCTGATGGCTCCGCGAAGCCAGGCGCCGAGCGAGACGGCGGGGTTCAGGTGTGCGCCCGAGATGTGCCCGGTGGCGAACACCATCACCATGAGCGCGAAACCGATCGCGAGCGGCGTCAGGGCGCTGGCGCTGTTGACGGCGCCGATGATGGCGAAGACGAAGATGAATGTTCCGACGAACTCGGCGAGGGCGTTGCGAGCGATGCCCGTCATGGGAGTCTCCTTCAGATCCGCCGGGCGGGTGCCCGGGCGCCTCCGAGGGTACTGCACACTCAGCGTTTTCTCAGGCATTGGCGTCGGAGCGCCTGCGAAGCCCCAGCCCGGAGTGGGGCGCGGAGCCCCTGCCTCAGTAACGGTAGTGGTCGAGCTTGTACGGCCCGTCGACGGGCACGCCGATGTAGGCGGCCTGCTCGTCGGTGAGCGTCGTGAGGCGCACGCCCAGGGCATCCAAGTGCAGGCGTGCGACCTTCTCGTCGAGGATCTTCGGCAGGACGTACACGCCGATCGGGTACTCGTCGTGCTTCGCGTACAGCTCGAGCTGCGCGAGCACCTGGTTCGTGAACGAGGCGCTCATGACGAACGAGGGATGCCCGGTCGCGTTCCCGAGGTTCAGCAGCCGCCCTTCGCTCAGCACGAGGACGCTCGTCCCGCCCGGCAGACGGTACTCGTGCACCTGTGGCTTGATCTCGACCTTCTCGACCCCGGGGATCGCCTCGAGGCCGGCGATGTCGATCTCGTCGTCGAAGTGGCCCACGTTCCCGACGATCGCGAGGTGCTTGAGCGCGCGGAGGTGATCGACCGTCACGACGCGGGTGTTCCCCGTGCCGGTGATGAGGATGTCGACATCGCCCGCGACGTCCTCGAGGCGCGCGACCTGGTAGCCGTCCATGGCGGCCTGCAGGGCGCAGATCGGGTCGACCTCGCCGATGATGACGCGCGCGCCCTGGCCGCGGAGGGCCTCCGCCGCCCCCTTGCCGACGTCGCCGTAGCCGACGACGTAGGCGACCTTGCCGCCGATGAGGACGTCGGTGCCACGGTTGATGCCGTCGGGCAGGGAGTGGCGGATGCCGTACTTGTTGTCGAACTTCGACTTCGTCACGGAGTCGTTGACGTTGATCGCGGGGAAGAGCAGCGTGCCCGCGGCGGCGAGCTCGTACAGGCGGTGGACGCCCGTGGTCGTCTCCTCGGTGACGCCGAGGATGCTGGCGGCCATGCGCGTGAAGCGCTGCGGGTCGCGTTGGAGCGATGCACGCAGCGTGTCGAGCACGATGCGGTATTCGAGCGAATCGGCATCCGTCGCGTCGGGCACCGCGCCCGCCGCCTCGAACTCGACGCCCGTGTGGACGAGGAGCGTCGCGTCGCCACCGTCGTCGAGGATCAGGTTCGGTCCGTCGAAGCCCTCGGCGGACCAGTCGAAGATGCGGTCGGCGAGCTGCCAGTACTCCTCGAGCGTCTCGCCCTTGAACGCGAAGACGGGGACGCCCGCGGGATCCTCCACCGTGCCGGTGGGGCCGACCGCGACGGCGGCGGCCGCTTCGTCCTGTGTCGAGAAGATGTTGCACGACGCCCAGCGCACCTGTGCGCCGAGGGCGACGAGCGTCTCGATGAGGACGGCGGTCTGCACCGTCATGTGCAGGGAGCCGGCGATCCGTGCGCCCTTCAGGGGCTGGGTGGGCCCGAACTCCTCGCGCAGCGCCATGAGACCCGGCATCTCGTTCTCGGCGAGGCGCAGCTGGTGGCGGCCCGCCTCGGCGAGACTGAGGTCGGCGACGACGAAATCGTGCGTGGTGGCGGTGGCGTTCGGCATCCGGCCATTGTCCCACGCGGGCGCGGCGAGGCTGGCGCGTATGTCAGACGCGGAGCGTCTCGTGACGGACGACCATCCAGCCCTTCGGCACCGACAGCCGGTCGGTGTGGATGGCGCACAGGTCGTGGGCGTGCGGGTCGCCCGACGCGCCGAGGGGTCCGAGCGCCGCCATCTGGTCGCCGTAGTCGTAGGTGAGGGTCGTCACCGCTTCGCGGGCGCAGCCCACCTTGGAGCACAGTCTCGTACGCATCGCCTCCACGGTAGTCGCGAGCGGTGCGGCGACGGCGGAGGCCGCGCCGTCCGGCGGCCCGAAAGCCGACCGCTGTTCCGCAAGCCGACCGGCGTCCCGAAAGCAGGCCCGACCCACCGCCATCGGCCCGGCGATCCTGCATGACGCCGGTCGGCCCTGCTTCCGCAACAAGTCCGCCCCGTCCCGGTCGCCCGGCTGTGCCGGTTTCCCCGCCATGCTGGTCGCCCCCGGCGCCGGTCGCCCGGCGTTGCGAAAGCAGGGCGAACCGGCGGCTGTCGGGCCGGCGAGCCCGGGTGATCACGGTCCCCCCTGCTTTCGCAACGAGACCTAGACTTGAGCGCATGGTACGGCGGCGACAGGCGAGCAGTTCGAGGCGTCGCCCCGCCCGGCACGGCCGGCATGGGCGCGAGGACCGCAGCCCCGTCGTGCGTCCGCCGCTCCTGCCGCTCGAGACGCGCGAGGAGCGGTTCGACTTCTCCGTCAGCACGGCGGCGGAGTTCCTGCGCAGCGCCTGGCCGGAGCTTCGCGACGTGCGGTTCGAAGTGGCCCTCATGCCGCCCGCGTCGGATGCCGAGGGCATCCCCCGCTGGAGCGCGCTGCCCGACCAGAAGGCGATCGTGCTGTACCGGCTGCCGATCGAGCGTCTCGCGCATCTGCACCGCGAGGACGACCTGCACCGCCGCATGATGATCGAGGGCGCCGTCTTCCGCGCCGCGGCGGAGTACCTCGACCGCGACCCGTGGGACCTCGGCCCGGAGCGTTTCCGCTACTTCTGAGCCTCCGCTGCTTCTGAGCGGCCCCCGCCGGGACCGCGCGCCGCGGCCGCTCGCCCGAAGGAGGGCGCGCCCGGCTCAGCGCGGATACACCGTGACGGCGGATGCCTCGGCATCCCCCGCGGGAACCGGATACCCGGCGAGCGCCCCGGCGCCGCGGAAGGAGACCCCGGCGTGAACGCCGCCGGCGTCGGGCACGATCCGGTAGCTCTCCCCCGCCGTCACCGGCACGGTCGTCGGGAGGTCGGGGCCGAGCGTCACCTGCTGCGGGGTGCCGCCGCCGAGCGGCTCGAGCGTCACGGAGCGCCCGCCCCGGGTCGAGATGAGCGTGAGCTGGGGGGCGGGCCCCTCGGCGATCGCGACGAGCGTCGGAGCGGTGAGGTCGGGCGCGGGGGTGAACCAGCCGAAGTCGTCGCCCTTGTCGAAGCCCGTCGTCGCCCACACGGCCCCCGTGACGGGAACCGTCGCGCTGATGCGCACGTCGTACGTGCCGACCGGGAGCCCCGCGAGGTCGAGCTGCAGCGGGATGCCCGCGAGCACCTGCACCGACTGCGGGTCGCCCACTCGTCCGGACGAATCGGTCACCGTGACGGTCGCCTCACCCGTCTGCGCGGGGGCGAGCAGGCGCAGGCTCGTGGGGACATCGCTCGCGCCCGGGTCGCCGGGAGCGAGCGTGACGGGCACGCCCGGGATGACGATGTCCGCACCGGGCGCGCCGATCGCGGCGACCTGGTCGACGCCGCTCGGATCGAGAACGCGCGTGAGGCTCGTCTGCACGGATGCCTGGACGGGCGCCTGCGCCGCGGTGACCCGGATGATGGGGTTCTCCTCGCCGAGGGCGAGCGCGGCGAGGGGGATCACGCGCTGTGTGCCCGCGGCCACGACGATCGACTGCCCCGCCGGGGGTGCCGTCTCCCCCGCCGACCCGTACAGCGTGAGCGTCACGACGGCCGGGACGAGACCGGGGTTCGCCAGGACGACGAGGTCGGCAGCTCCTGTGGTGCCGCTTCCGACGACGAGCCACGACTCCATTGCGGCGCGCGTGCACGCGGCGGCGGCGAAACCGGAGAGATCCTCCGCGGCGGCGGTCGCGGACGAGGCGGCCGCGAGCGGGGTCCGCGTGTCGCCTGCTGCCGGTGCGCTGACGACGTCGGGGCCGGCGCCGCCCGAGACATCCGGGGCCGCGAGGCGGCGCACCGTGGCATCCGCCCCGTCGACAGCACGGGTGAGCGCGGATGCCGCGGCATCCGTCAGCAGGGTCGCCTGGGTCGCGTCGCGTCCGGCCGCGAGGAGGGGGCCGGTGCAGCTTGCGACGGACGCGGTGGCCGGCGGCTGCGCCTGCACCGAGACGGTCGAGCCGCCCCGATGCGGCAGCTCGACCACGACGAGTGCGGTGGCGGCCGCCGCGACCGCGAGAGCGGCCACGGCTCCGACGACGAGCCGGGTCGTGCGGGCGAGGGCACCGGATGTCATGCGCGAACACCTCCCGCACGCCGTCCGCGGCCTGCGCCGACGGTCCGTGGCGCGCGTCGCGCGGCCTCGAGGGTGCGGCGCGTCGGGATCGCGAGGAGGAGTGCGGCCGCGACGACGCCGACCTGCAGCAGGCCGACCCGCCAGGCCTGTCCCGAGGTGTCGGCGGCGCGATGGGCGACGGGAGTCGTGACCCGCCAGAGCGTGCCCCGGGCGGTGTCGCCGACGAGCTCCAGATCGGCGCGCTGGTCGAGAGAGGTCTTCGCCTGGAGGCGGATCGCGCGCGCGGCGTCCGTGTCGGCGCCGGCCCCGAGAAGCACGAACGCGACCCCGTGGTCGGCGAGCTCCTGCACGACGGTCCCTTCGGAGTCCGCGACGAGCTGCACGGCGAGCGAGGCGGTGGTCTCGTCGTCGGCGTCCGCCGCCGCCCGCGCCGTGCGCAGGGTCGTCTGACCGCCGAGAGAGGCCGTCTCCCCCCAGACGACGTCGGCGGTGAGGGCGCCGTCGTCCGTGGGAGCGACGACGAACGTGGCGTTGGCGAGATCGCCGCGCCCTTCGGTCTCGACGTAGGCGGGCAGCGTGCTGGATGCCCCGGCGGTGATCCCGGCCGCGTCGCGGGCCGTCGCGGTGAGCGCGGGCACCGCGCTCAGGGCGAGGGCGACCATCGCGAACGCGGCGACCCCGGCGCGCACGCGGGCGCTCGTCCGCGCGCCGCGGACCGGGACGGCATCCAGCGCCAGCGCGCCCGCGCACAGGGCGGCGAGCCAGAACGCCGACAGCGCAGCGCCGGGCCAGAGGGTCACGGTGATGGGTCCGTCGGATGCCACGGACACGCCGATCGCGGCCGTCGCCGTGGCGAGGGCGGCAAGTCCCGCGATGGATGCCACGAGAGCCGGGATCGCCCGGCCGACGACGAGACCGAGGAGCGCGAGCACGAGCACCGGCGCCACCAGCAGCGGCGTCCACGTGCCGACGACGGGCCCGACGAGGGCCGCCCACCCGTCGGGCGCCGGGAAGCCGAGCGCGAGCAGGAGTCGCCGGGCGAGGTCGACTCCGTGCGGATCGGCGAGGGGGACGCCGGGGTCGGCGAGGAGCGCCCACGGCTCCCCCGCTTGGAATCGTGCGAGGGCGAGCGGCGCGAACACGACGGCGGTGGGGATCGCGAGCCAGACGACGCGCGCGAGCCCGTTCCCGCGACGCGTGATCGACGTGAGGAGGAGCCCGACGACCCAGACGAGCGCGAGCGCGGGTGCGAGGGACGGGGCGCAGGCGATCACCGCGGCGGCGAGGATCGACGCGACCCCGGCGGTGCTCCAGGAGCGGCGCGCGACGGCGGCGGTCCAGACGAGCCACGGCAGCAGCAGGTGCGCGATGACGACGGCGGGTCGCCCCGTGATGAGGGCATCGAGAAGGCTCGGTGCGAGCGCCCACCCGACCGCGACGAACGCGCGCACGACGGCCCGATCGCTGAAGCGCGTCGCCGCGAACCATCCGCCGAGGGCCGCGAGCGGCAGCGCGAGCACCCACAGCACGACGAGCACCCGTGACGGCGCGGCGGGCGAGAGCGTGCCCAGCAGCGCGACGACCGCGCTGAACGGATCGGCGGGCCCGACGGTGTTCCACCCGAGGGGACGCAGGCCCGCCGCGGCATCCGCCCACAGTCCCGCAACGGTCGCGCGGAGGGGGGCGAGCGCGCCGCCCCCGAGAGCGGGCCAGGCGAGCAGGGCGACGAAGGAGGCGACGGAGACGACGAGTGCGGCGAGCACGATCCAGGCGCCGCCGCCGGAGAAGAAGTGCAGCTCACCGCGCCCCGTACCTGCGGGGAGGTCGTCGTCGAGTCGTTGGCGCAGGTCGCGCGAGGTGACCCGCAGGGGCGCGAGCTGCGCCCACGAGGCGACGCGACCGTCACGGAGGCTCCGGCGCGAGCGCGCCACCGCTGCCGGGCGGACCATCGCGGTGACCGCCGCACCCCATTCCGGCAGGATGCGGGCGGGCTCCTTGCCGAGGAGCGCCGCGAGCGAACGCAGCAGCGCGAGCGGCAGCAGCGACAGCCAGTGGAGCGGAACGGCCGGGGCGGGCGCGTAGGCGAGGCGGCGGTGCAGCTGCGCCGTCCGTTCCGCGTAGGCGCGGCCCATCACGGCTCCGGAAGCGGGCGAGACGGCGATGACCGCGGTCGATGCGAGCACGATCCGGCCGCCGCGAAGACGCGCACGGATGCCGAGGTCGAGACCTTCGTCGGCGCCGGCGAGCGCGCGGTCGACGCCCCCGAGGGCGCGCCAGGCATCGGCCCGCACGAGGACGCCGCGGATGTCGGTGCCGAGGACGTCTTCCGATCCGTCGTACTGACCCTGGTCGAGTTCGCCGTCTGCGAGGCCGACGGTGCGGCCGAGGCGCGTCATCGAGACGCCCAGCGAGGCGATGCGATCGCGCTCGTCCGAGCGGACGAGTTTGGGCGCCGCGAACGCGAGCGACGGTGCGGTCTCGAGCGCTCCGGCGAGGCGCGCCAGGGCGTCGGGGTCCGGTGTCGTGTCCTGGGTGAGGAGCCAGACAGCCTCGCCGTCGAGGCGATGCGACCCGAGCGCGAGGGCGTCCGCGATGCTCGTCGACCGGTCGGCGCTGATGACGCCCTCCGCCGAGGACGCCCGGGCGACGTCCTGCGCCTGGGCGTCGGCACCGCACAGCACGATCGTCAGCGCGTCGACCGGGCGCGTCTGTGCGCGGAGCGCGGTGAGCGTCCGTTGGAGTCGGATGTCGACGGCCTCGCGCCCATCGGGGCGCACGACCAGCAGCGCGTGAACTCGGGCGGGCATGACCCCGTCAGCCTAAACACGACGCGGTGCGTGCGGGGCATGCCGCGCCGCAGGTGTGCCGATCAGGCGCGGCGCTTGAGCTTGCGGCGCTCGCGCTCGCTGAGTCCGCCCCAGATTCCGAAGCGCTCGTCGTTCTGGAGGGCGTACTCGAGGCACTGGTCGCGGACGTCGCACGTCGTGCAGATGCGCTTGGCATCCCGCGTCGATCCGCCCTTCTCGGGGAAGAACGCCTCGGGGTCGGTCTGCGCGCACAGCGCATCGACCTGCCAGGCGAGGGCGCTGCCCTCGTCGACCGGGCTCGGGCGCCGGACCCCGGGGACACCGAGGTTCACGGGATCGACGTACCAGTTCTCGGGGACTCCGGAACGATAGCCGGTCATAGCGCTCTCCCCACTGTTTCACCCTCACGCGCGACCGCGTGTTGGAATAATTACACCCCTGTCATTCGTGTGGGTCAAGTCGCAGATGTTAAACCCTCAAGGCGTGATTGAACCTTCACGCTCGCCACGCCCGGCGTGTCGGGCCCGCGGCATCCGCTCAGAAGACCCGATCACGACCCGGGCTGCGCGACGAAGGCCTCGCCCGCGCCCGTCAGCACGATCTGCTGCGCGTCCCCCACGTAGACCGCGGTACCCGGGCGGAGCGTCGCGGCATCGCCGCCGCCCGTGACCGAGACGTCGCCCCTCGTCGCGAGCACGATCGCCGGGCCTCGCAGCGCGACCGATACGGGCGCGTCGGCGACCTCCACCCGCGTCAGGGCGAAGTCGGGCACCGCGACCTCATACGCGAGGATGCCGGGCGCGACCTCGCGGCGCACGACGAGCGGGGCGGGGCCGGCCGTGGCATCCAGGACCCGCAGCAGTTCGGGGACGTCGACGTGCTTGGGCGTGAGACCGCCCCGCAGCACGTTGTCGCTCGCCGCCATGAGTTCGACGCCGAGGCCCGACTGGTAGGCGTGCAGCACTCCTGCCGGGGCGAACAGGGCCTCCCCGCGGCGCAGGACGACGAGGTTCATGAGGAGCGCGACGTAGAGCCCGGCGTCACCGGGGAAGTCGGATGCCGCGGCGCGCAGCACGCCGATCTCGGCGGCGAACTCGCCCTCCGCGGCGGGGGTCGCCCGGGTGAGGGCGTCCGTGAGGGCGGCGACATCGTCCGCGGTCGCTTCCTCGAGCGCCCACGCCAGGGCCGCGCGAAGGCTCCGTTCCTCATCGTCGCCCTCGAGGAGACCGCGCAGGTGCGCGAGGGCGGGTCTGGCCCCCGTGGGATCGAGGAGAGCGAGAAGCCGCCGGGTGTCGGCGACGGGCCGGAGCCCCACGAGCGCGCGGAACTCCCCGGACAGGGCGACGATGATCTCGGGCTTGTGGTTGTCGTCGCGGTACAGGCGCCGGTCGGCGTCGCGCGGGATGGCGGCTGCTTCCTCGCGCGCGAAGCCCTCTTCCGCCTGGGCCTTCGTGGGGTGGGCCTGGATCGACAGCGAGGAGCCCGCCGCGAGGAGCTTCAGGAGGAACGGCAGCGGTGCCTGGCCTGCAGCAGCCAACGCGGCATCCAGCGTCTCGTCGGTGCCGTCGACGAGGGAGGGGCTCCCGGGGTGGTCGCCGTACCAGATCTCCGCCTCGGGCTTCCCCGAGGGCACGCGCCCGACGAGGTGTGGGATGAGGTCGGGAGAGCCCCACGAGTAGTCGCGCGGTTCGTTATGGATCGGGATCAGCATGCTCTCAGCCTAGGGCGGTCGCGCGATAGCCTGATCTGACCATGGCCGTGCACACGAAGCATCCCGTATCAGCGCCGCCGCAGGCGCCGATGCGCGAGACGACGGGCCACCTGCTCTTGCGCGGGTGGTGCATCTTCGTGATCGCCGCGGCTCTCGCCGGGACGTCCTGGCTGATGGCGTTCGGGGTTCTCGGCTCGACCATCGTCACCGCCGTGACGGTCGTCGTGTCGGTGCTGCTGTGGGTCATCCTGCGCCCGGCGGTGCATTGGCAGCGCCTCCCGTGGTACGCCGTGATGTACGTCCTCTGGGCGATCGCGTCGCTCGTGTGGTCGGCGTATCCCGAGGCGACGGCGTTGACGCTTCTCCTCCTGGTATCCACGACCGTGCAGGCGATGTTCGTCGGGTCGGTCCTCACCTGGCGCGAGCTCATCCGGGCCATCGCGTCCGCCCTGAAGTGGATCCTCTCCCTCTCCCTGCTGTTCGAACTGTGGGTGTCGCTCGTCTGGGGCGGCCCGATCCTTCCCGAGTTCGGCCGCCCCGAGAAGGGTGTGCACTACGACCCGATCGTGTACTGGTCGCGCGACAACCTGATCGACGGCGGACGCATCCAGGGCCTCTTCGGCAACGCGAACCCGCTCGCGTACGTCGCCCTCCTCGCCATGATCGTCTTCGCCGTGCGGTTCGCCTCGCGCGCCCCGCGCCGGGGCCTTCTCGTGGTCTGGTTCCTTCTCGCCGGGTACCTGTTCGTCCGCGCCGGCTCGGCGACGGCGACGCTCGCCGCCGTGGGGGTCGTCGTCGTCCTCGTGACGGTGCTCCTCATGCGCCGGACGAAGCGTCCCGGCGAACGGACGCGCTATTACGTCGTCTACGCGATCGTCGCGGTCGGGGGGCTCACCGTGCTGTGGCTCCTGCGCGATCGCCTCTTCACACTGCTCGGTCGCTCCGCGGACCTCACGGGGCGCGAGGG
>Ga0209922_101454_pt1 | contig 22792 bp, 23 predicted proteins | sample ThiBiot_500_biof_FD_183946 | JGI IMG/M metagenome (GOLD analysis project Ga0209922, IMG submission 183946) | Wastewater bioreactor microbial communities from Cape Town, South Africa - Thiocy_expt_500_biof (SPAdes) | ecosystem: Engineered > Bioreactor > Thiocyanate-remediating > Anaerobic-Aerobic ...
CGGCGGCGCAGGAACTCGCTGACTGGCTGACGAGCCCGGAGACGCAGCTCAAGGCCTTCACCAACGCCGGCACGTTCCCGAGCCAGGTCGACGCCATGAAGTCGGACACGCTGCTCAGCGCGACCAACGAGTTCTTCAACAACGCCCCGACCGGTCAGATCCTCACGGATCGCGCCAACGCGGTGACGGTGTCGCCGTTCAAGGGCCAGTTCTACTTCCAGATCAACGACGCGATGCAGAAGGCTCTCACGCGCGTCGAAGAGGGAACGCAGGACGCGGCCGCCTCGTGGGCCCAGTGGAAGACCGAAGTCGACGCCATCAAGTAAGACTCCGGCAGCACAGTGACGACGGGCCCGGGGGACCCCTCCCGGGCCCGTCCACTGCCTGAACCCCGAGAATCGAAGGACTGAAGAGTGAGCACCGTCACCTCCCCATCACGCCGGTCCGGCGCAGACGCCCCGGCGAAAACGCCGAAGCGGATCGGCTTCGGCAACAAGCTGAGCTCGTGGGACCTCAAGCTCTCCCCCTACCTCTACATCTCCCCGTTCTTCATCCTCTTCCTGGTCGTGGGGCTCTTCCCGATCGGGTACACCGCGGTGATCTCCTTCATGGACTGGGATCTCGTCCGCAACTCCGGCACCTTCGTCGGGTTCGACCAGTACGCGACGGTCATCGCCGACCCGAAGTTCTGGTCGGCGCTGCGCAACACGTTCAGCATCTTCCTGCTGTCCTCGGTGCCGCAGCTTATCGCCGCCGTGTTCATCGCGGCCCTGCTCGATCAGAACATCCGCGCCAAGACGTTCTGGCGCATGGGCGTGCTCGTCCCCTACGTGATGGCCCCGGTCGCCGTCGCACTCATCTTCTCCAACATGTTCGGCGACCAGTACGGCCTCGTGAACACGTGGCTCGGGAACCTCGGCATCCAGCCGATCATGTGGCACTCGAACACCTTCGCCAGCCACATCGCGATCGCCACGATGGTCAACTTCCGCTGGACCGGCTACAACACCCTCATCCTGCTCGCGGCCATGCAGGCGATCCCGCGCGACTACTACGAGGCCGCGACCGTCGACGGCGCCGGCAAGGTGCGCCAGTTCTTCGCGATCACGATGCCGAGCCTGCGCCCGACCCTCATCTTCGTCATCATCACCTCGACCATCGGCGGTCTGCAGATCTTCGACGAGCCGCGGATGTACGACCAGACCGGCACCGGCGGTGCCAACAACCAGTGGCTGACGATCTCGCTGTGGCTCTACGACATCGGCTGGGGCCAGTGGAACCTCGGGCGCGCAGCCGCGCTCGCGTGGATCCTGTTCCTCATCATCCTGGTGATCGGCGTCATCAACCTCTTCATCACGCGCGGCCTCGTGCGCGACGAGGGGACCCGGAACGCCCTCACCAAGGCGCAGATGCGCGCCGCGCGAAAGGATGCCAAGGCGCAGGTCGCGGCCGACCGTGCGCGGCACGCCACGTCGCCGAGAGCCGCCGACACGACCAAGGAGGTGGCGCGATGAGCGCTCTCGACCAACGCCCCGTCGTCACCGGCGACGCCCCCGCGGTGAGCAAGCGGACCCGCCACGTCAAAGGCACCCGCCCCAGCTGGTTCGTGTACGCGTGCCTCGGCGTCGTGCTCGTCGCGAGCATGTTCCCGTTCTACTGGTCGCTGCTCATCGGGTCGGGCGACTCGTACACGATCCGCGACCCCAACATGTCGTGGATCCCCGGCGGCAACTTCTTCGCCAACGCCGCGAAGGTCGTGAACGACCCCGCCGTGAACTTCTGGGTCGCGCTGTGGAACTCGATCGTCAGCTCGGGCCTCATCGCCCTGTCGGTCGTCTTCTTCTCGACTCTCGCCGGCTGGGCCTTCGCGAAGCTGAAGTTCAAGGGGTCGAGCTGGCTCCTCGTCTTCGTCATCGCGACGATGGCCGTGCCGACCCAGCTGGGCGTCGTGCCGCTCTACATCCTGTTCAGCGACCTCGGCTGGACGGGCCAGCTCGGCGCGATCATCGTGCCCGCGCTCGTCAGCGCCTTCGGCGTGTTCTGGATGACGCAGTACATCCGTCAGGCCGTGCCGGACGAGCTCATCGAGGCCGCCCGCGTCGACGGGGCGAGCTCGTTCCGCACCTTCCTCACGGTCGGCGTGCCGGCGGCGCGCCCGGCGGCGGCGATGCTGGGCCTGTTCACCTTCGTGTCGGCCTGGAACAACTTCTTCTGGCCGTTCATCGTGCTCGACCGGCAGAACCCGACGCTGCCCGTGGCGCTGTCCCTCCTCCAGTCGAACTACTTCGTCGATTACTCGATCGTGCTCGCCGGCGTGCTTCTGGCCACCGTGCCGCTGCTGATCCTGTTCATCTTCACCGGCAAACAGCTCGTCACCGGCATCATGCAGGGTGCGGTCAAGGGCTGAGGCCCGCCGCACCTCGGAAGGACTCTCATGACCGACTCCACACGCTCGTTCGCGCCCGGATTCCTCTTCGGGGCGGCCACCGCCGCCTACCAGATCGAGGGAGCGGCGTTCGAAGACGGCCGCACGGCATCCATCTGGGACCACTTCTCGCGCGTCCCCGGCGCCGTCATCAACGCCGACAACGGCGACGTCGCGTGCGACCACTACCACCGGTACGAGGGCGATGTCGCGCTCATGAAGGAACTCGGGCTGGACACGTACCGCTTCTCGGTGTCGTGGTCGCGCGTGCGCCCGGACGGCGGCGCCGTCAACCAGCAGGGCCTCGACTTCTACAAGCGACTCGTCGACGAACTGCGCGAGAACGACATCCTCCCGTGGCTCACGCTCTACCACTGGGACATGCCGCAGGCGATCGAAGACCGCGGTGGCTGGACCGTCCGGTCGACGGCCGACCAGTTCACCGAGTACGCGCTCACGGTGCACGACGCCCTCGGCGACCGCGTGCACGACTGGACGACGCTCAACGAACCGTGGTGCTCCTCGTTCCTGAGCTACACGGCAGGCATCCACGCGCCCGGCCGCTACAGCGTGACCGACGGTGTCCTCGCGGCGCACCACCTGCTGCTCGGCCACGGCCAGACCGTGCGTGAGCTCCGCGCGCGCGACGCGTCGCTGAGCCTCGGCATCACCCTGAACCTGACGGTCGCCGAACCCGTCGACGCCGAGGTGCCCGCCGACGTGGATGCCGCGCGCCGCATCGACGGTCAGTTCAACCGCTGGTTCCTCGACCCGATCTTCCGGGGCGCCTACCCGGCCGATGCGGTCGAGGACATCCGTGCGGTCGCCCCCGAGGCGATCGACGCGTTGGATGCCGCGACGCTGCCGGGCGACCTCGAGGTCATCTCGAGCCCGCTGCAGGCGCTCGGCGTCAACTACTACCACGGCGAGTTCGTCGGCGGTTCGCCCGACCCGCGGCCTCCGCTGCCCGGCGATGCACCCACCGATCGTCCGGCGAACTCGCCGTTCCCCTCGCACGACGGGATCTACTGGCACGAGCGCGGCCTGCCGCGCACGAACATGCACTGGGAGATCGACCCGGCCGGGCTCACCACCCTGCTCGAGCGCGTGTGGACGGAGTACGCCCAGCCTGCGGGCACCGTGCTCTACGTCACCGAGAACGGCGCCTCCTTCGACGACCTCGTCGAAGGCTCGGGGGCCGAAGCCCGCGTGCACGACGGTGCGCGCGTCGAGTTCCTGCGCGATCACCTGTCGGCGATCCTCGACGCGCAGGATGCCGGGGTCGACGTCCGCGGCTACTTCTACTGGTCGCTGATGGACAACTTCGAGTGGGCCTGGGGCTACGAGAAGCGCTTCGGAATCATCCACGTCGACTACGACACCCAGGTGCGCACGCTGAAGGACAGCGCGCTGGAGTATCGTCGGGTCATCGCCGCGCGAGCCATCGATTCGTCAGCGGCATCCGTCGTCATCCAGAGTTAGGTACCACCCCGTGACCATCGACACGCCGCGGGCGACGGCGACGATCGAAGAGGTCGCGGCAGCCGCCGGGGTCTCCCGTTCCACCGTGTCGCGTGTCGTGAACGGCTCGACGGCGGTGAGCCCCGCCGCGCTGGATGCCGTCCAACGCGCCATCGCCGAGCTCAACTACGTGCCCAACCGTGCCGCGCGCTCCCTCGCGAGCCGCGCCACCATGGCGATCGCGCTCGTCGTCCCCGAGGACACCACGCGCTTCTTCGGCGACCCGTTCTTCGCCGCGGTCGTCTCGGGCATCAATGCGCGGCTGAGCCGGTCGGATTACGTGCTGAACCTGATGCGCAGCGGCGCCGTGGACGGGGCCGTCGTCGTCTCCCACCACACGAGCGACACCTTCATCGACCGGATCGCGGCATCGGTGCCCGTCGTCTACGGCGGTCGCCCCACGCGCGAGCGCGAGGACGACTACTACGTCGACGTCGACAACGTGGCCGGTGCTCGCCGCGGCACGGCGTACCTGATCGAGCGCGGCTACCGGCGGATCGCCAACATCTCCGGACCCGTCAGCATGCCCGCCGGCGTCGACCGCGTCGACGGCTTCCGTGCCGCGATGGCGGATGCCGGTCTCGAGCCCGGTCCGATCGAGGACGGCAACTTCACGGCCGACGGCGGCTCCGCCGCGATGCAGCGGCTCCTCGACTCGGGTGCGCCCTTCGACGCCCTCTTCATCGCGAGCGATCTCATGGCCCGAGGCGCGCTCGCCGTGCTCGGGCGCGCGGGCATCCGTGTTCCCGAGGACGTCGCGATCATGGGCTTCGACGACTCGCCCGTCGCCGTCGCCGTGCAGCCGAACCTCACGACGATGCGTCAGCCGTCGCACGAGCAGGGGGAGAGGATGGCCGACGTGCTGCTCCAGCTCCTCGCCGGTGGGCGGCCCGATCACGTGACCGTGCTCGAGACCCAGCTGGTCGTCCGCGACTCGGCCTGACGCGGCCGAGTCGCGGAGTCGCTTACTCCGGGTCGCCGCCCAGCTGACCGATCGGGACGATCGGACCGCCGTCGTCGGCACCGGTCTTGCGTGCCCGCGCGATGGCGTTGCCCACGTGGTAGATGAGGAGCGCCGCGACGGTGCCGAGCACGATCGCGCCGAAGCTCAGCGTGCCGAGGTTCATCGTGAAGCCCGCGATCGCGATCACGAACGAGACGGCCACGGTGTACTGGTTCACGGGGCGCGAGAAGTCGACCTGGTTGTCGACCCAGATCTTCATGCCGATGACGCCGATGAGGCCGTACAGGGCGGTCGTCACGCCGCCGAGCACGCCGAGGGGCATCGCGAAGATGACGGCGCCGACCTTCGGTGAGAAGGCGAGCAGGATCGCGACGGCACCGGCCACCCAGTACGCGGCCGTCGAGTAGACGCGGGTCGCCGCCATGACGCCGATGTTCTCGCCGTAGGTCGTCGTGCCCGAGCCGCCGCCGAGGCCGGCGATGGTCGTCGCGACGCCGTCGGCGAGGAGCGCACGCCCGGTGTGGCGGTTGATCGAGGGGTCGCCCGTCATCGTCGCGACGCCGCGCACGTGCCCGACGTTCTCTGCGATGAGCACGAGGATGACGGGGAGGAACATCGGCAGCATCGCCCAGGCCTGCGGGTCGCCGAAGGCGGGGAAGTGGAACGTGGGCAGGCCGATCCAGTCGGCGCTCTCGACGCCGGTCCAGTCCACGCGGCCCATGAGCGCCGCCACGACGTAGCCGACGATCACGCCGAGGAAGATCGAGACACGGCCGAGGAAGCCGCGGAACAGCACGGCGAACAGGATGCACGCGACCAGCGTGATCGTGCCGAGCAGCGCATCGGTCTGGAAGTTGTTCCACGCCGCCGGGGCGAGGTTCAGACCGATGAGGGCGACGATCGCGCCCGAGACGACGGGCGGCATGAGCTTTTCGATCCATCCCGTGCCGGTCGCCTGGACGAGCATGCCGACCCCCGCGAGCAGGATGCCGACGACGACGACGCCGAGCAGCGCCTGCCCGATCTGCTCGCCGGTCTCGAGCGACTTGCCGCTGTTGAAGGCCTGGATCGGGGCGATGAACGCGAAGGAGGAGCCCAGGTAGCTCGGGAGCTTGTTGCGGGTGAGGAGGAGGAAGACGATCGTGCCGACGCCCGAGAAGAGGAGCGTCGTCGACACCGGGAAGCCGGTGAGGAGGGGAACGAGGAACGTCGCGCCGAACATCGCCACGACGTGCTGCGCGCCGATCGCGATCGTCGCGGGCCACGCGAGACGCTCGGTGGGCGCGACGACGGCGCCGGGTTCGACGGTGCGGCCGTCTCCGTGTTGGGTCCAGATGGGCATGCGGGCGCTCCTCGAAGGGTCGTGCGACAGGCGGGGGATGTCGGCCTGTGGCCCAGGCTATCTGGGAGAACGCTGGGAGAGCGTCACTCCTCCGGCGAGGCGGGGTCGTCGAGGTGCCACGCGGTCACCGCGACCGTGCCGCCCTCGACGATGTCCGCATCGACCGGCTTCGACCCGCGGGTCTCGCCGGGGAGAGTCGCCCCCCAGATCGTTCGTGCGACCAGGACGCCGTGCGTCGACGCGGCATCCCACCCGATGATCGCGCGCGCGGATCGGCCCGGGGGAATCGTGATCCGCGACGGGCCGGGGTCGCCGCCCATGAATGAGCCGCCGTGCTCCACCGTCACCGCGAGGAGGTGGCCGTTCTGGTCGCCGAACGCGATGTCGGGGTATCCCTCGATGACGCACGGCGCCTCCGAGAAGTTCATCAGCTCGAGCGGCAGCGCGCGGTGGCCGGTCGCTCCGTCGACGTCGTGGATGAGCATCATGGCGCGGTCGGGCGTACAGGCATCCGTGCCGGTGATGCCGCCGCCGTCGACCCGCTCGGGCACCGCGTCGCCCGGAGCCTCGGGATCGGGCCGCAGCGACCCGTCGGCGGGTGCGGGCTGGGTCTCCTCCGCGTCGGCGCGCACCTGCGCCTGAGCCGCCTCGTTCCCGGCGAGGTGCACGGAGCCGAGCAGCATGAGGGACACGACGGCGACGCCGACGGCGATCAGCGCACCGCCCGTGGTGCTCGGGCCGCGCCCGGGTGCCACGGCCCCGGACTCGGGTGCGACGGGGAGTCCGGCAACGGGAGTGGCGGTGTGTCGGGCCAGGCGGTGCGCGACGAGGGCCGGGATCCACCCGTAGAGGAGCCCCCAGTAGGCCCCGGAGGCCGCGCGCGAGCCGAGGTCGACGGCCCACAGCGCCCACCCGTGGGTGAAGAGCGTGCCGAAGACGAGGACGGCATCGACGGTCATCCCGACGACGGCGCCGGCGGCCACCGCCGCGAGCCACGTCCGGGCGACGACCGCGCCCCCGATGCTCGCCGCCGGAATGACGCGCAGGATCGCGGCGTGCACGCCCGCGGCGGCGAGCGCGCCCACCAGCGGCACCAGCAACGGCCAGGGAGCTGGCCACGACCACATGAACGGGGTCCCGCCGGTCGGGAGGACCGCCTGCTGCACACGTGCCAGCGGTGTCGAGCCGATCGCGGCGGCGATCAACGCGGTCGCGAGCCACAGCGCACCGACCGTCCCGCTCACGATGCCGCGGCGCACCCCGTCGCGCATGTCAGCCGGCCGTCGCGGTCTCGTCGCGCGTCAGCTTCTCGAGCAGCTCGCGGTACTTCGCCGCCGTACGGTCGACGATCTCGGCGGGAAGCTCGGGCGGAGTGCCGGTGCCGTCCCAGTTCGCGGCGAGCCAATCGCGGACGATCTGCTTGTCGAAGCTCGCCATCCGTTCGGCGGGTGTCGTGCCGGATGCCCACGCCGGGGCATCCCAGTACCGCGACGAGTCGCTCGTGAGCACCTCGTCGGCGAGGGTCAGCGTGCCCGCGGCATCCACCCCGAACTCGAACTTCGTGTCGGCGAGGATGAGCCCGTGCGCCTCGGCGACCGCGGCCGCGCGGCGGTAGATCTCCAGCGACGCGTCGCGCAGCTCTGCGGCACGTTCGGCACCCACGAGCTCGACGGCGCGGGCGAACGAGATGTTCTCGTCGTGCTCGCCCATCGGTGCCTTGTACGCCGGGGTGAACAGCGGCTCGGGCAGCCGGTCGCCGTCTTCGAGGCCCGCCGGCAGCGGGATGCCGCAGACCGTGCCTTCGGCGCGGTACTCCTTCCAGCCGGAGCCGGTGAGGTAGCCGCGGACGACGCATTCGATCGGGAGCATGTCGAGGGACCTGACGACCATCGCGCGGTCCGCGACGGCGGCAGGCGGCGCCTCGCCCGTCAGGTGGTTCGCGATCGCGCGACCCCCGTCGTCGCCCGCGAGCTGGTCGAACCACCACTGGCTGAGCGCCGTGAGAAGCGCCCCCTTGGCGGGGATGCCGGGGGAGAGAACATGGTCGAACGCGCTCACCCGGTCGCTCGCGACCACGAGCATCCGCCCGTCGGGGGCGTCGGCGGCTGTGCCGTCCGCGCTCGGCGCGGTGGGGGCGGGGCGGTAGAGGTCCCGCACCTTCCCCGAGTAGACGTGGGTCCAGCCGGGCAGGTCGAGGGGTGCGTCCGTCACGTGTCCATTATCGTCACGGCGTGATCTCGTCGACGAACGCGAACGCCTCGGCGACGACCTCGGGCCAGAGGTCCGAGGCATCCGCGCCGACGACCACCCACTCGCGCATCGCACGCTCGCGGATGACCATCCGCTCGGCGCGGCCGGTCGCCTCGAGTTCGCTCACGCGCTGTTCGGGGAGCTTCGCGATGAGGCCCTCCCGCCAGCCCAGGAACGCGAACACCTTGCCGCGGATGCGCAGGCCCTGACTGCCGAACATCGGGCCGATGTCGACGCCGGGGCGGACGAGGTACTCGGCGCTGATGTCGTCGTAGATCGCGCGGGGTGAGTGCGTCATGCCGTGAGGCTACCCGTCACCGTGAAAAGTATGTATAGTCCACATGGACTAATCGAACCGGAGTAATCATGAAGGATCCCGTCAGCCGTCTCACCCCCCTCGGAGTCATGGTCCTCGCGCTGCTGCGCGAGGACGACATGCACCCCTACGAGATGATCCGGCTGATGCGCCATCGCCACGACGACCGCATCGTCACGATCACGAACGGCACGATGTACCACACCGTCGCCCGCCTCCAGCAGCAGGGGCTGCTCGCCGAGGTCGGCGTCGACCGCGAGGGGAACCGGCCCGAGCGCACCACCTACGCGCTGACGGATGCCGGCAATGCGGCTGTCGTCGAATGGGTGCGCCGAGAACTCCCCGCCATCGAACGCCCGGCGCAGTTCCGCATCGCCCTGGCCGAGTCGCACAACCTCCCGCGCGAAGAGGCGATCGCCCTCCTCACCACCCGACGGGAATCACTGGAGAGATCACGAGACCTGCACCGCGACGGGAGAGACAAAGCTCTCGAGAAGGGCGTGCCCGACGTGTATCTCATCGAGGTGGAGCGCGAGGGCGTACTGCTCGACGCCGAACTCGCGTGGCTCGACGGACTGCTCCACCGCATCGCCCGACCCGACTACCCCTGGAATGACGCGAACGCCATTCCGACCGACCTCTACCTGGCTCGAAGAGAGGCCGCCCGGCAATGACCGACAACACTCCCACCACGCGTGCCGAGGCGCACGCATCGCCCGCTCACCACCCCGATCAGACCGGGCGCAGCCCGTGGCCCGCGCTCTGGGCCCTTGTCATCGGGTTCTTCATGATCCTCGTCGACACGACCATCGTGTCGGTCGCGAATCCCGCCATCAAGGCGGCCCTCGACCCCACCACCAACAACCTCGACAACGTCGTGTGGGTCACTTCCGCCTATCTCCTCGCCTATGCCGTGCCGCTGCTCATCACGGGCAGGCTCGGCGACCGGTTCGGCCCGCGGCGGATCTACCTCATCGGGCTCGCGATCTTCACCCTGGCATCCCTCGGCTGCGGTCTGTCGTCGAGCCTCGGCATGCTCATCGCGTTCCGCGCGGTGCAGGGCGTCGGGGCATCCCTCATGACGCCGCAGACGATGGCCGTCATCACCCGCACCTTCCCCGCCACCCAGCGCGGTGCGGCGATGGGCCTGTGGGGTGCGACGGCCGGTGTCGCGACGCTCGTCGGGCCGCTCGCCGGGGGCCTGCTCGTCGACGGGTTCGGGTGGGAGTGGATCTTCTTCGTGAACCTCCCCGTCGGCGTGATCGGATTCGTGCTCGCGTGGATCCTCGTGCCCGACCTCGAGACGCACCCGCACCGCTTCGACATGGTCGGCGTGTTCCTCTCCGCGATCGCGCTGTTCCTGATCGTCTTCGGCCTGCAGGAGGGGGAGCATTTCGACTGGGCACCGTGGGTCTGGGCGATGATCGCAGGCGGCATCGTCATGATGGCGCTGTTCATCTGGCAGCAGGCACGGACCAAGAGCGAGCCGCTCGTGCCGCTCGCGCTGTTCCGTGACCGTAACTTCTCGGTGGCGAACATCGGCATCGCGACCGTCGGGTTCACCGTGACCGCGATGTCGCTGCCCATGATGTTCTTCTACCAGTTGGCGCGCGGTCTGTCGCCGACGGACTCCGCGCTGCTCCTCATCCCGATGGCGGTGCTCTCGGGTGTCCTCGCGCCGATCGCGGGACGTGTCCTCGACCGGGTCGACCCCCGTCTGCTCCTCGTGCCGGGGCTGCTGCTGACGGCGATCGCACTGTTCTGGTACGCGGCGCTCATGAACCCGGACACCCCGATCTGGGTGTTCCTGCTGCCCTCGGCGCTCATGGGCATCGGCCAGGCCGGCATGTGGGGGCCGCTCGCCACCACCGCGACCCGGAACCTCCAGCCGCGGCAGGCGGGCGCCGGCGCGGGCATCTACAACACGACGCGCACGATCGGGTCGGTGCTCGGCTCGGCCGCGATCGCCGCGTTCATGCAGAACCGGCTGGAGGCGAACCTCCCGGGCGCATCGGACGCGGGCGGCGACTTCGGCGCGGGAAAGCTCCCCGACTTCGTCGTCGGCGGGTTCTCGGATGCCATGGCGCAGTCGACGCTGCTGCCTGCCGCCGTCCTCCTGATTGGCGTCGTGGCGGTGCTGTTCATGCAGCGTCCCGCCCACCTCGAGTCGCGCCGCTGACACCCCCGGCGTGGGCGCGCCTGGCGCCCGCGCCGGGGTGCCGAGACCCGCTCCCCGCGCCGAGACCCGCTCCGGACGCCGAGACCCCGTGTCCAGTTCACGGGTCTCGGCGGGTAGGACGGGTCTCGCCGGGGTCGGCTCGGCGGGAGGGACCCCCGGGGTCAGTCGGCGGCGGCGCGGGCCGCGATGTCTGTGCGGTAGCCCTCGAGGGAGATCTGCTCGAGACCCGCTCCGGGCGCCGAGACCCGGTGTCCCGTTGACGGGTCTCGGCAGGCAGGATGGGTCTCGGCGGGCGGGACGAGTCTCGGTGGGGTCGGCTCGGCGGGCGGGACGCCCGCGGTCAGTCGGCGGCGACTCGGGCCGCGATGTCCGTGCGGTAGTGCGAACCCTCGAGAGCGATGTGCCGCAGGGCCGCGTAGGCGCGGTCGCGGGCGACCGTGAAGGACGTCCCCGTCGCGACGACGTTGATCACGCGCCCGCCCGTCGCGATGAGGCCGCGCTCGCTCTCGGCCGTGGCCGCGTGAGCGAGGTGGATGCCGGGGATGCCAGCGGCATCCACCAGCCCCGTGATCGGCCGCCCGACGTGTGGGGATTCGGGGTACCCCTCGCTCGCGAGCACGACGGTGATGGCGGCCGTGTCGGCGAAGGTCGGCGCGGGCTCGTCTTCGAGGAAGCCCCCCGCCGCGGCGAGCAGCAGCCGCGACAGCGGACTCGTCATGCGGGCGAGGACCACCTGCGTCTCCGGGTCGCCGAAGCGTGCGTTGAACTCGATGACCTTGATGCCCTGGTCGGTGACGATGAGGCCGGCGTAGAGCAGTCCGATGAAGGGGGTGCCCTCGGCATCCAGCTCTCGGATGACGGGCTCCGCGACGGTGCGCGTCACCTCGTCGACGAACGCCTGCTCGCTGCCGAAGCGCTCGGCGAGCCAGGGGAGCGGGGAGTAGGCGCCCATGCCGCCGGTGTTCGGGCCCGCGTCGCCGTCGTACGCGCGCTTGAAGTCCTGGGCGGGGGCGAGTGGGCGCACCGTGTCGCCGTCGCTCACGAAGAAGAGCGACACCTCCGGGCCGGAGAGGAACTCCTCGACGAGCACGGGACCGGTCGGCAGATAGGTCTCGGCGTGGTCGAGCGCGGCGGCGCGGTCGTCGGTGACGACGACACCCTTGCCGGCTGCGAGGCCATCGGCCTTGACGACGTAGGTCGCCCCGTACTCGTCGAGAGCCGCCTCGACCTCGGCGCGGGTCGTGGCGCGCGTGGCGCGGCCGGTGGGGACGCCCGCGGCATCCATGATCCGCTTCGCGAACGCCTTGGATCCCTCGAGCTGCGCGGCCGCCCGACCCGGACCGAACACCGGGATGCCGCGCTCGCGCAGAGCGTCGGCGACCCCTGCGACCAGTGGCGCCTCGGGACCGATGATCACGAGGTCGATGTTCTCGTCGTTGGCGTAGTCCGTGACGGCCGTCGGGTCGTTCGGGTCGAGGCCGGCCGCGATCGCGGCATCCGCGGCGATGCCCGCGTTGCCGGGGGCGGCGAACAGCTCGTGTCCGGCATCCTCGCCCTTCAGGGCCAGCAGGATGGCGTGCTCGCGGGCACCGGAACCGAGGACGAGAATGCGCACGCGCCCAGCCTACCCAGCACACCCGCGCCCGCCCGGCTGGGGCGGTCGTCGGCTGCGGCGAGCCGGAAGTCTCCCGCCCGCCGCGAACCGTGCTCAGTCTCGGCGGCGCGGGCGCGCGGACGTGGCCCCGGAATCCCGCGGTCGGGTCCGTGAGGCCGACACGGGGAGCCTGAATACGGAACGGGCTAGCGTGGAGGGATGGCGCGCAGAATCTCGACCGAGGAGGGGCGTACCGCCCTGGCTGCGGTTGCCGCGGCGGGCGGGGCGGCCCGGGCCGAGCACGCGACGGCCGTGCGATACCTGTTGCAGCTGCTGGCCGAGAAGGCTCCCGGCAACACCGTCGAGGTGCGCGTGCCGCCGTTCGGGGCCGTGCAGGTCGTGGAGGGGCCGCGGCACACGCGCGGCACCCCGCCGAACGTCGTCGAGACGGATGCCGCGACGTGGATCGCCCTGGCGATCGGCGCGGAGTCGTGGTCGGATGCCTCCGCCGCCGGTCGGATCTCGGCGTCCGGCACGCGCGCCGACATCTCGGCGCTGCTTCCGCTCCGGCCCTGACCCGCAACACTCGCGAGCTGCGGGGCCCGGTCGCTCCGCAGCACGACGCACGTGCCTGGCCCCGCGTGCCCCTACACCGTGACGACGATCTTCCCGCGGGTGTGGCCCTCCTCGAGGGCGGCGTAGGCCGCCGCCGCCTCGTCGAGCGGGTAGGTGGCGGCGATCTCGACGTGCAGGTCGCCGCTCGCCACGAGACCGGCGAGTTCGGCCAGCTGCGTCGCGTCGGGGCGCACCCAGATCGAGTGTCCGCCGAACTCGGTGCGGGCGCGCTGGTCCGCGATCGAGACGACCGCACCGCCGGGTGCGAGAAGCTCGGATGCCGAGTCGAGCGACGACCCGCCGGCGAAGTCGACGATCGCGTCGAACCCGCCCGGGACGAGCTCGCGCGCCGCCGCGACGAGCCCCTCACCGTACGCGAGCGGTTCCGCGCCGAGCGAGCGGAGGTAGTCGTGGTTTCGCGGCGACGCCGTGCCGACCACGTGCGCACCGCGGAGCTTCGCAAGCTGCACTCCGAACGACCCGACGCCACCGGCGGCACCGTGGATCAGGATGGTCTGCCCGGACCGCACCCCCGCGCGCTCCAGCGACTGCAGGGCGGTGAGCCCCGTCAAGGGCAGGGCGGCGGCCTGCTCGAAGGACACGCCCTCGGGCTTGTGCGCCGCGGTGCGCACGGGGACCGGCATGAATTCCGCGAGTGATCCGTGCTGCACGACGTCCGCCCGCGCGTAGGCGACCACCGCGTCGCCGACGGCGAACTCCGGAGTGTCCAAGCCGACCTTCTCGACGATGCCCGCGACGTCCCACCCGGGCACGGCCGGCAGCTGTGTGTCGATGACGCCCCGCAGATACCCCTCGCGGATCTTGTAGTCGACGGGGTTGAGGCCCGCCGCCACCACCCGCACGACGAGCGTGTCGGGCCCGGGGTGCGGGAGCTCTCGCTCAGCGATGCGGAACCGGTCGTTGCCGCCGAACTCGGCGTATTCGAGTGCCTTCATGCGACGAGACAACCCCGCGTCCATGGCATCCATTCCGCGCTGCGCGGATTCGTCGACCGCCCGGCGCCACGCACCACGCGCGGTCAGCGCCGCGGCACGATCAGCGGCGCCTCGGACCCCGTGCCGTGCCGCGGGGTGGGACAATGGAGGGATGAGCGAGCCCGCCGAACCCCGCACGGAGCACCGCATCGAAACGGCGACCGTGCGCCGGAGCCCCCGCTACGCGATCTTCTTCGCGGCGGGTGCGGCGGTCGGCATCCTCGTCGCGCTCATCCTCACGTTCGCGTTCGACGGCACGGCGCAGAAGAGCCCCACGACCGACGTCATGTATTCGGCGTCGCAGGTGTTCGGATTCCTGTGCCTCGTGTGCATCCCGGTCGGGATGGCGCTCGCCGGCGGCCTCGCCCTGCTGCTGGATCGCCGCCTGTCCCGGCGCACGCACGACGTGCGCATCGACCACGAGCGGACCGAGGCCTGACGCGCGTCGCCTGAGTCGCGGGTCTCGACACCCGAGCCGCCGGGCGCGGCGCCCTCAGGCGATGTCGGCGATGATCGGGGCGATCGCGGTGTCGAAGGCGACGACGTCTCCGCGCAGGCCATCGGTCACCGCGACCGTGAGCGCGCCTATCCACCACACGCCCCGCTGCGTCAGCGGCAGCACCTGGACGTTGAGCTCGAACGAGTGCGCCCGGCGCCCCGCGGCGCGCTCGTGCTGAGCGATCGCACTCGCGTACGCGCGATACGACGACCCGCCGGAGCGGGCGTCCGCGGAGACGCGGTCGCCGTACCGCTGGGCCTCGGCTTCGGCGTAGGCGATCGCCGCGTCGGCGAAAGGAGCGATCGCGGCGCGCAGCTCTTCTGCGCCTTCGGTGGGCAACGCGACGAACGTCGCGAAGTCGTCGACGAGCTCGAGCGGAACGGGTGAGGTGTGCGCCTGCGGCTCGACCGTCATGTCCCAGTACGCGCGCCACTGACGCTCGAGCGCCGCCGTGTCGGTGAACTCCTCGGGTGCCGCCGACGGGACGCCTCTCAGCTGCGGCAGCTCCTCCGGATAGCGGATGCCGAGCGACTGGCGCAGGTACAGCGCGACGAGCACGGGGATGCCTGCGTCCTCGCGAACGACCCACTCCGGTGCTCCCGCTGCCATGCGGCCATCCTAGAGAACGGCGTGCATCCGCAGGCGGGATGGTTTATTGCGCAACTGTGCGCTCTGGTGTGCCGGTCCCTGCGATGATCGCCGTCGAGGAGCGCCGACGACGAGCTGCCAGACCATGGCCGACGGTGCCCCGGAAGGTGCCCTCACATGCGATTCTCCACGAACGTCGAACTCCTCGATGGTCCGTTCCGTCATGCTCAGGACCTCAATCTCGAGGCCCTCCGCGCCCTCGACGCCGATCGGCTGCTCGCGCCGTTCCTCCGTGAGGCGGGGCTGCCGCCCGTCGCGGAGCCGTACGGCGATTGGGAGAGCCGCGGTCTCGACGGGCACACGGCCGGCCACTACCTGTCGGCGTCCGCCCACGCCGTGACGATGGCGGGCGCGACCGACCTCGTGCCGGTGCTCGATCACATGGTCGGCGAGCTCGCCCGTGCGCAGCGGCACCTCGGGACGGGCTACGTCGGGGGCATCCCCCGCTCGGCCGACCTCTGGGACGAGGTCGCGACAGGCATCCGCCCCGACACGTTCCGTCGCGCGCACTGGGCGCCCTGGTACAACCTGCACAAGATCTACGCGGGGCTGATCGACGCGCACCGCCTCGCCGGCACGCCGGGCGCCCTCGACGTGGTCCTCGGCCTCGCCGAGTGGTGGGAGGGTCTCGCCGCCGGAATCGACGACGACGCGTTCGAGCTCATGCTCGAGACGGAGTTCGGCGGCATGAGCGAGGCCTACGCCGACCTGTACGCCCTGACGGGCGACGAGCGTCACCTCGCGATGGCGCACCGCTTCGCCCACCGCGCCGTCGCCGAGCCGCTCGCCGCCGGTCGCGACGAGCTCACGGGTCTGCACGCCAGCACGCAGATCCCGAAGCTCGTCGGCCTCGCCCGCATCGCCGAGGTATCGGGTGACGATCGCAGCGCCCGCGCGGCGGAGAACTTCTGGGACATCGTGACGACCCGCCGAAGCGTGTCGATCGGGGGCAACAGCGTCTCGGAGCATTTCCACGACACCGACGACTTCACTCCCATGGTCGAGCACCGCGAGGGCCCGGAGACGTGCAACACCTACAACATGGTGAAGCTCTCTCGCCTGCTGTTCGAGCGCTCTGGCGACCCCGCCTACCTCGATGAGATCGAGCGCGCCGAGTTCAACCACCTGCTCTCTTCGATCCACCCCGAGCACGGCGGGCTCGTCTACTTCTCCTCGATGCGGCCCGCGCACTACCGGATCTACTCGCGCCCCGGCGTGCACTTCTGGTGCTGCGTCGGCACCGGCATGGAGACCCACGCGATCCACGGCCGCTCCGTCTTCGTCGAGGACGAGACGGGTGTCGGCGTCGTGCTCTACGTGCCGGCCCGGCTGACGGCGCCCGCCTTCGGTCTGGTCCTCACGCAGCACGCCGACCTGCCGGCATCGGGCGCCGTGCGGCTGGATGTCTCGCTGGAGGCGCCGCGGCGGTTCGCGCTGCGCCTGCGGGTGCCCGCGTGGGCCTCCGCGGACATCGACGTGCGCATCGACGGCGAAAGCGTCGCCGCGGTCGCACAGGACGGATTCCTCGTGATCGACCGCGAGTGGCAGGGCGGCGAGAGCGTCGAACTGGATCTGCCGCTCAACGTCCGGACCGAGCGCCTGCCCGACGGGTCGGCGTGGGAGTCGGTGCTCGTCGGCCCGAGCGTCATGGCGCTTCGCGGTGCGACACGGTGGCGCGCAGGGCTCCGGCTCGACGTCCGCGTCGTCGACCCGCACTTCGACGCCGGCGAGATCCGACTGCAGTGGCAGCCGGCCCCCCCGGGGCATCCGTTCCGCATCGAGGTCGACGGTGTCGAGGCCGGTCGCGTCGACGATGTCACGGCCGGCGAGGCGACGGTCGCGCTGGCCGCGACGGATGCCGCATGGGGCGTCCGACGCATCGCCATCGTCTCGGACGACAGTCTCACCCCGCGCCTCACGGAACTGCGGGTCCTGCGCCGCCTCGGCGAGGAGCCGCCGGCCGCGACCGACTGAGCGCGAGCTGATGGCGCGGTTACGAGACTCCCATGTACGGATATTTGCCGTACACTTGGGTGCATGTCTGCCCCGTTGAAGGATGCGCGTATCGAGCTGCGAGCCACGGTCGCGCAGAAGGAGAGCATCGAGACGGCCGCCGCGATCGAGGGGCGCTCACTGTCCGATTTCTCGTTGGCCACGCTCACCGAACGCGCTGAGCTTGTCATCGCACGCGAACGCGAGGTGCGTGTGAACGCGCGAGACCTCGCCGCGTTCGTCGAGATCCTCGAACGGCCCGCACAGCCCATCGAGGGCCTACGCGAGCTCCTGACCCGTTCCCCTGTCTTCGTTGACTGAGTTCCGCACACCCAGGCCGATCGCCGCGGGAGATCCGCTCTCAGATTTCAGTTGCGGCGTCGACGCTCTCGACCAATGGCTGCGCGGCCGCGCGCGCAACAACGAGAAGAGCGGAGCATCGCGAACGTTCGTGTCCGTCACGGAGATCGGTGCCGTCGCGGGCTACTACTGCCTGTCCTCGAGTTCCCTCTCCCAACAGGACGCGCCCACCACGCTCGGCCGCTATCAGCCCGACCCGATACCCGTCGTCCTGCTCGGCCGACTCGCCGTCGACACCCGCTACTCGAACATCGGTCTCGGCCGATCCCTCCTCCAACACGCCACCGCCCGCGCGATCGCCGCCGCCGAAACCATCGGGATCCGCGCGATCCTCGTCCACGCGCTCACCGAAGACGTCGTGCCCTTCTACGAACGCTTCGGCTTCACACGATTCCCCGGCACCAACCACACGCTCTACCTCCTCACCGCCGACGCCCGGGCAACACTCCAAGCGCCCTGACGCGAGCGCAAGCCGCGGTTACGAGACCACGACCGGCTGGAACTCGACCGGCGCGGGGCACGCGCCGTTCGAGCGGGACGTGTACGGAATCTCGAACCACTCGTCGCGCACGGTGGTGCCCGCGGCGTCGAGGACGGCGATGCGGATGCCGGCACCCGGGTCGACGCCGATGGTGTCCTTCGGCGCGAAAGGCGGTTCGGGCGGAACCTCCCACCTGCCGCGAGCGGTGGATTCGAGGGCGATCGGCTGACAGCCCTCGCCGAGACAGGCGGCCACGGTTCCGGCGCCCACGACGGTGGGATCGATCTGCACGATCACCGGGTCGGTGTAGACGAAGCCGATCGCCGGGCAGGCGACCGGCTGCGAGGCGCATCCCGTGAGCGCGATGGACGCAGCCAGGACCGCGAGGGCGGGCAAGCGACGCGTTCGCATGCCAGTGAACCTAGCAGCGGGGTCCGTGGCGAGTCCCGGAGAGGGGTCCGCGGCGGGTCGGGCGGGCGCCGCTGCCCTCCTTCCGCCCGGTAGGCTGTTCGCGTGGCTGAAGCCCCACCGAACCCCTATTCCGAAGCCGGCGTCGACACCGCGGCGGGAGATCTCGCCGTCGAACTGATGAAGTCGGCCGTTCGTCGCACCCACGGGCCGGAGGTCCTCGGCGGCGTCGGCGGGTTCGCGGGCCTCTTCGACGCGAGTGCCCTCCTGTCCTACACGAAGCCGCTGCTCGCCTCGAGCACCGACGGCGTGGGCACGAAGGTCGCGATCGCGCAGGCGATCGACAAGCATGACACGATCGGTCAGGACCTCGTCGGCATGGTCGTCGACGACATCGTCGTGGTCGGCGCGAAGCCCCTCTTCATGACCGACTACATCGCGTGCGGCAAGGTCTTCCCGGAGCGCATCGCCGACATCGTCCGCGGCATCGCGCTCGGGTGCGAGCAGACCGGCACGGCGCTCGTCGGCGGCGAGACGGCCGAGCATCCGGGCCTTCTCGGCGTGAACGACTACGACGTCGCGGGAGCGGCGACGGGCGTCGTCGAGGCGGGATCCGTGCTCGGCGCCGAGCGCGTGCGCACGGGCGATGTCGTCCTCGCCCTGGCATCCAGCGGCCCGCACTCCAACGGCTACTCGCTCATCCGACACATCGTCAGCCGGAACGGCATCACCTACGGGGCGGATGCCGCGGACTTCGGTCGCACGTGGGGCGAGGAGCTCCTCGAGCCCACACGCCTGTACACGCTGCCGCTCCTGCGCCTGCTCGAGAAGGTGCCCGGTGCCGTCCACTCGTTGAGCCACGTCACGGGCGGGGGCATCGCCGCGAACCTCGCGCGCGTGCTGCCGGTCGGGTCGTGGGTCGAGGTCGACCGCTCGACGTGGTCGCCGTCGCCGGTGTTCCGCGTGCTCGCCGATCTCGGCGGGCTCGACCTCGAGAGCACGGAGGGCACCTGGAACCTCGGCATCGGCTTCCTCGCCGTCGTCGCCGCGGACCAGGCGGATGCCGCGATCGCCGCCCTCGCCTCCGAGGGCATCGCCACGTGGCAGGTCGGCACGGTCCACGACGGAGCGCTGCCGAGCGATGACCACGGACACTTCGAGCAGGGCGCGAAGGGTGTCGACGGAGGCGCCGTGCGTCTTGTCGGCGCCTACGCAGAAACGGACTGAGCAACACCAATGTGCGGAATCGTGGGCGTCGTCGGTCAGGCGAACGTCAACCAGGAGATCTACGACTCCCTGCTCCTGCTGCAGCACCGCGGCCAGGACTCGACCGGCATCGCGACGGCCGAGCCGAACGGCGTCTTCCACCTGTTCAAGGCCAAGGGGCAGGTGCGCGAGGCGTTCCGCACGCGCGACATGCGGGCGCTGCTCGGCACGATCGGGCTCGGGCACGTGCGCTACGCCACGAAGGGCACCGCCTCGAGCGAAGAAGAGGCGCAGCCGTTCTACGTCAACGCGCCCTACGGGATCGTGCTCGTGCACAACGGCAACCTCACCAACACGCGGGAGCTCACGCAGGAGCTCTTCCACACCGATCGCCGGCACCTCAACACGAGCTCCGACACCGAACTGCTCGTCAACGTCCTCGCGAACGAGTTGCAGGCATCCATCTCGGGTCTCGACCTCGACCCCGCGCAGATCTTCCAGGCCGTCACGCGCGTCCATGAGCGCGTCGAAGGGTCGTACGCGGCCATCGCCCTGATCGCGGGCTACGGGCTGCTGGCCTTCCGCGATCCCTTCGGCATCCGCCCGCTCATCCTCGGCACGCGCCGCACCGAGGACGGACGCTACGAGTGGGTCGTCACCTCCGAGTCGCTCGTGCTCGAGAACGGCGGCTTCGAGGTCGTGCGCGACGTCGAGCCCGGGGAGGCCGTGTTCATCGACCTCGAGGGCAGGCTGCACACGCAGCAGTGCGCGGCCGACCCGAAGCTCGTGCCCTGCTCGTTCGAGTACGTGTACCTCGCCCGCCCCGACTCGGTGATGAACGGGATCTCCGTCTACGAGGCGCGGCTGCGCATGGGCGACCGCCTCGCGGACACGATCGCGAAGTACACCCCCAAGGGGACGATCGACGTCGTCATGCCGATCCCGGATTCGTCGCGCCCCGCCGCGATGCAGGTCGCGCGCAAGCTCGGCATCGAATACCGCGAGGGCTTCTACAAGAACCGCTACATCGGGCGCACGTTCATCATGCCGGGGCAGGCGGTGCGCAAGAAGAGCGTCCGCCAGAAGCTCAACGCCATGTCGAGCGAGTTCAAGGGCAAGAACGTGCTCCTGATCGACGACTCGATCGTGCGCGGGACGACCTCCAAGGAGATCATCCAGATGGCGCGGGATGCCGGTGCCAAGAGCGTCACGTTCGCGTCGGCGGCGCCGCCCGTGCGCTACCCGCACGTGTACGGCATCAACATGCCCTCGCGCCACGAGCTCGTCGCCCACGGCCGGACGATCCCCGAGATCGCCGAGGAGCTCGGCGCGGACTACATGGTCTACCAGGAGATCGACGACCTCAAGGCCGCGATCCTCGAGGGCGCGCCCGACGTCGAAGACCTCGACATGAGCTGCTTCGACGGCCGCTACGTCACCGGGACCGTCACCGACGAATACCTCGCCTGGGTCGAGGGCACGCAGGAGAGCTGACCGGCCCCCACACCCCGGGGCGGGCCTAGGCTGGATCGAGTGACAGACCTCCCAGCCCGCTCACTGTGGCGGGGGAGGGCGCTCGCGCTCCTCGGCATCGTGCTGACGGCGTTCTCGCTCCGGTCGGCGGTGGCGTCCCTCTCGCCGATCCTCGCCGAGGTGAATGCCGAGTTCACCGTGCCGACCGCGGTCGTCGGGCTCATCGGGGCCGCACCGCCCGTCTGCTTCGCGGTCTTCGGCATCGTGACGCCGGCGCTGGAGCGGCGCTTCGGCCTGGAACGGCTTGCGGCGGCATCCATGCTCGTCGCGACGGCCGCGATGGTCTGGCGCGCCCTCGCGAGCGACGCGATCGTCCTGCTGATCGCGACGACCGTGCTGTTCGCCGCCGTGGGGGTCGGCAACGTCGTGCTGCCGCCGCTCATCAAGAAGTACTTCCCCGACCGGATCGGGGCGATGACTGCCCTTTACTCGTCACTGCTCGCGGTGGCGGCATTCGTGCCGCCGCTCGTCGCCGTGCCGGTCGCGGATGCCTCGGGCTGGCGCTTCTCGCTGGGCCTGTGGTCGGTGTTCGCGGCGGCGGCGATCGTGCCGTGGATCGTGCAGCTCGCCCGCGACGCCCGTGCGGCGACGAGCGACGAACCGGGGATCGACGTCGACGAGCCGACGCCGCGCGTGCTCGGGCGGCTGACGCGGATTCCGCTCGCGTGGGCGCTCGCCGTGAGCTTCGCGATCTCCTCGGCGAGCGTGTACGTGTGCTTCGCGTGGCTGCCGGTCGTGCTCGTCGACATCGCCCACGTCGACCACGCGACGGCGGGCGCACTGCTGTCGCTGTTCGGCGCGATGGGCCTGCCGTGGTCGATCCTCGTGCCGATCGCGATCGTCCGCTGGAATCGCACCGGTCTCGTCTACGGTGTCGCACTCGTGGCCGGGATGGCCGGAGTCCTCGGGCTCGTCCTCGCCCCCACCGCCGCGACCGTGCTCTGGGTCGTGCTCCTCGGCATCCCCCAGGGGCTCTTCCCGGGCGTGCTCGTGATGATCCAGCGCCGTTCGCGCACCCATGAGGGCGCCGTCGCGCTGTCGAGCTTCACGCAGAGCCTCGGCTACGCGATCGCGGCGCTGTTCCCGCTCGCGTTCGCGATCCTGCACGAGGCGACGGGCGGCTGGCAGGTGCCGCTGCTCGTCCTGGGTGCGCTGTTCCTGTTCACCGTGCCGGCCGGGTACGTCGTGACGCACACGAGCACCATCGAAGGCGAGTGGGAGAAGCGCACCGCACGGCGGTGGTGACGCGGCCGCCGGTCAGGCGGTGGCGAGCTTGCTGTCGTCCTCGTCCTCGTCGTCGTACTGATCGGCCCACTTGTCGACGTACGGGTCGTCCTCGTGGTGACCGAGCTCTTTCTCGAGCGCGCCGAAGTTCACGTTGTACGTGTCGTACTTCAGTTCACGGGCGATCTTGGTGTGCTTCGCCTTCTGACGGCCACGCCCCATGCGAGACCCCCTCATTTC
>Ga0209922_101455_pt1 | contig 22787 bp, 13 predicted proteins | sample ThiBiot_500_biof_FD_183946 | JGI IMG/M metagenome (GOLD analysis project Ga0209922, IMG submission 183946) | Wastewater bioreactor microbial communities from Cape Town, South Africa - Thiocy_expt_500_biof (SPAdes) | ecosystem: Engineered > Bioreactor > Thiocyanate-remediating > Anaerobic-Aerobic ...
TCTGTTTTTTTTTCTTTCATCAATAATAAATTTGTCATTCTCCTTTCGTATATCAACTGTTAATCATTCTCATATTTCAATTTTCTTATCTTTTATGAATCGACAAAAAGATTCGATTTCACCGTATTTTTCTGTGAAATCAACAGAATATGGTGGACGAGGATGTTTTGCCAATTGTGATTTAACTGAAGGTACAATCATTCATCAATGTCATTTGCCTTTGAGTTCATCAATTCGACGATCGTTTAAAAAAGAAGTTTGTGAATATTGTTTTAATTATTTGCATGGAAAGACACTCAAATATAAATTGATGTCACTTTATTTCTGCTCACAATCGTGTTTGAATTCTTTTCAAGAGTTGGATATTGACAATCTCTTTTTACAAAGTTTATTCAATGTTGAAAATCTATTTGTTAAAGGACTCAAACGACAACAATCAAATCAACGAGAAGATGAAGATAAAGAAGAAGAAATGATTCGACAGTTGAAACAAAGTGAAAATATCGAATTATTTATTGATGAAAAATGGAAACAAATGGAAATCGAATTGGAATTGAAATGTAAACAAAAACATGTAATTCCTTCGATGAATGAAAATGAATATTTAGAAATGAAATATATTTTGGGCGTTGTTTTTCAAATGTATAAACAAGAAACATTTGAAGTTGAAGTATTTGAACATTTACAATCGAATGATGTGGCCAAAGTGTTTGCATATCCTTATTTACTTTATTCGTATTTAAAAATTTATAAAATTTTGAAATTGTCAACACAAAAGAAATTGCAGAAGTATATAAATGCAAAGACAATTCGTTCAATAATTGGTAAACGATTAACAAATGTGTTTGGAATTTGGTGTGAAGATGAATTAGGAGAAGAGAAAGAATTCTTTGGTTATGCTCTTTATCCATCGGCTTCATTTTTCAATCATTCATGTCAACCAAATGTCATTGATCAACGAATTCAATCCAAATATATTTTTAAACTTTCAAGAAATGTTCAAAAAGATGAAGAACTTGTCATTAGTTATATTCCATCAGAGAATATTCCTTTTCAATTGAGACAACAACAATTAAAACAATGGTTTTTCGATTGTTTGTGTCAACGATGTCTCAATAAATCATAAAGACATAGAATATAGATGTCGTCAGATTTAAATTTAAATTAGTCATCGTTAACTTTTCGTTTTTTTTTTGTTGGTTCGAAATCATTCGATGTTTCTTCAATCTTCAATAAGTCTACTCGATTCGATTTCACCGTATTTCTCTGTGAAATCAACGAAATATGGTGGTCGAGGATGTTTTGCTAATTATGATTTAACTGAAGGTACAATCATTCATCAATGTCTTTTACCTTTGAGTTCATCAATTCGACGACCTTTTAAAAAAGAAGTTTGTGAATATTGTTTCAGTTATTTTTATGGAAAGACACTCAAATATAAATTGATGTCACTTTATTTCTGTTCTCAATCGTGTTTGAATTCTTTTCAAGAAATGGATATTGACAATATCTATTTACAAAGTTTATTCAATGTTGAAAATCTATTTGTTAAAGGACTCAAACGACAACAATCAAATCAACGAGAAGATGAAGATAAAGAAGAAGAAATGATTCGACAATTAGAAAATGAATTCAAACAAAGTGAAAATATCGAATTATTTATTGATGAAAAATGGAAACAAATGGAAATCGAATGTGATTTATTATTATCGAAATTAAAAACGAAAGAAAGAATTAATTTAATTCCTTCAATCAATGAAAATGAATATTTAGATATAAAATATATCATTGGAATTCTTTTTCAAATGTACAAACAAGATTTCTGTCTAGCAAATAATAATATTTTATCGTTTGAACTTGATTTATTTGAACATTTACAATTGAATGATGTGGCTAAAGTGTGTGCATATCCTTTTTTACTTTATTCTTATTTGAAAATTTATAAATTTTTAAAATTATCGACAATTAGTCAATTGGAATGTTATGTAAATACATCGATGATTCGTTCAATTATTGCAAAGAATTTGACAAATGCTTTTGGTATTCGATCACTTGATGAACCTGATGGAAATAAAGAATTCTTTGGTTATGCTCTTTATCCATCGGCATCATTTTTTAATCATTCTTGTCAACCGAATGTTATTCATATTCGAATTGGATCAAAGAAAGTATTTCAACTTTCAAGAAACGTAGAAAAAGATGAAGAACTTGTCATTAGTTACACTCCTTTTGAGAATATCGAGTTAGAAAAGCGAAAACAAGAGATTAAAGAATGGTTTTTCGATTGTATTTGTCAACGATGTATTAATAAAGAATGATTTTGTCTTTGAAAAAGATTGTTATCATCCCGTTGCAAAATCAATTTAGATAAGACCGAGAAAATCTCACCTTGAAAATAAAGATTCAATTTCTCGATAAGACAAAGATTTAATTCGTTTGTTGTGAATGTAAATACACAAATCATTCGAAAGAAAACGATGGTTAACTCAAGTTTATTCGTTCTATTGATATTTTGTTTGTTTTGTCCTTGGAATGTTTTAACAAAAGAAAATAAAACAACATCGACTGACAAATTGTATTGTGCTTCATGTTCATATGAATACACATTTGCTCAATTACAAAATCAATCGAATTGGCAATCACCTTGGTCTCGTTGTTCCAATCAAACACAATTAACATCAGCAGATTTTGCTGCAACAGCATGTCATACACTTCTACGTATTGATTATGCTCGACAATACGTTACAATCTATTACAATGCTTCATATCGATCTCAAGAAAAATTATCTGATAACAATCAACGAGTTGTTTTAGAAACAACATTGAGTACCAATGGAACTCAAGCTCAACTCAAAGCTTTTTATGAATGTTCTTTTGAAGATAATTGTCATTTACCTTTGAAACAATTTCTTCAACTTCAAACGGCTTTAGGTTTTATTCGTTTCAATTACACCAAATTAATTCAACAATTAAACAAATTTTATAAGAAACCGAAAAAAGAAATGACGACTTATTTTCATGCCGATACTTTAACATCGACTGTCACTGGTTATTGTGGAGATATTACTCTTTTTGATAAATTATCTCTCAAAATTGATCAACCAAAATGTTCAAATAAGAAAAATAAATTAAAATCGAAATCATTCGAATATAATGAAGAATTAAAAACAAAGGTTTACACATGTAATGCTCAAAACAATGCTATTTGCAATAATGAAAAACAATTAAATCAATTCTTAAAACAAATTATTCGATTTGATTATCTTCAAAATTTCCTTGGACTCGAATAACTATTCACCGAATTTTGTCATCAAATAAAAACAAGAAAATAATAAAAAAAAAGATTCTTTCGCTTTAAATAAATCTACATAGAAACTAATTAAGAAGATGCAAAAGAAAAATAAATATCATCATGTGAAACCATAACAAATCATTGTATTTCGGATTCTTTTTTTCATTTTCATTTTCATTTCAATTGAAAACGAACGAAATGAAATTGAATAGAATCTCGCTTGAAACAAGTCTGCATGTTCCACGTTTATCTGTTAAATCATGTCCTCATATTCAAACAAAATCTCGACAACATCGACATCACACCAAATCAATTCGAAATCGACTCGAATCCATACCTACTATTCAACAATATCATCAAACACAAACAAATTCACTATCTTCTTTTCGTGAGCTTATTCATTATTCAGTCGAATCTTCCAATGGACAAACGGAAACATTTCATCGAAAAAGAAAAATATCCGAGTATAGTTGTTATTTTTATCAAGTGTTGACTTCATTTACAAATATATATATTTTTCATTTTTCATTTCATAGTGAAAGAAAACGACTTTGTAGTCGAGCTTTCTGTTTTTGTTGTTGTTTACTATCGTGTATCATTGTTCTTTTGGCTCTACTCATTCCTATATTCATTATTTTCCTAACTCCAGTATCGACAACAGAAGTAACAACAACGAGTACAATAACAACAATATCAACAACAGAAACAACAACAACAACAACGAGTACGATTACAACAAGTAGTACAAGTACAACAACTGAAACAACAACATTAGGTCTTCCAACTTGTTCGACTTGTATGATTAGTTATACGGATAATATTAGTAGTGTTAATATTCTTGGTAATTTAAGTTGTCATGCTGCTTGTCAAACAACAAATTATTATAAAGGTAGTACAGTTAGTTTTCCAAGTTTAAACTCGTTTTGTAATGGTATTGTGACTGATCTATCGACGAATATGTTTTGTACTTTTCGTTTAACCTATTATTATTCAAGTAACAATACAATACATTATGATGGTCCTGTCTATGGCAATTATACGTCTGGTCCTAGCACTGGTTTAGGTGATTTTAATGCTTATCTCGCTCGTTGTCTTGCAAATACAAATTATTATTGTTGTTGTGGATAGAATTCATTGATTTCTTTGTTCGAATTAACAATCGATGAAGAACGGGAAAATACTCATTTGACAATGAACTAAAATTTTGTTGTATATCATATATCATATACAGATTTACTCACAAAATATTTCAATTCTCTCCAATTGATTCATTCGATAACATTTCATATTTTTTCAGTCTGAAATTTAGAATTTATTCGATCAAGATGAATCAATGGATGTACTAAAAACAACACTTCTTTTTCTTTACATTTTTGTTGTTTATCTTCAATGAAAAACTGACGAGATAACGATTAGAAACGAAGAAAGAAAAAATGTCGTTGTATCGCGTTTGTTCTCCACCACTCAATGAAATTGAAGTTTATCGACAAGAATCAGATTCGATTTCGATTCCATCATCACCAACTTATGGACTCGATGCTCCATTAGGTTTATTAGCATCGAATATTTTCGCTCCTTTGTATTTATATGGAACATTACGTGGTAAATTTCAAGTTTGGCAACGAATTTTAAATGATATTAGCAAACAAATTGATTTATGTGAACCTTGTTTGGATTGTGGTTGTGGAAGAGGAATGGTTTTAATTGAAATTGCTCATCTCAAGAAAGAATTTACTCATAATTGTAGTTATAGATCAGTATTGCCTGTGTATGGTGTTGATATATTTAATAGTTTCGATCAAACATCAAATTCTCCTCTATCAACTTATCGAAATGTTGCTTCAGCAAATCTATTGGATTATATTGTTGTTCATACGGCTAATTTTGTAAATCTTCCTTTCAAAGATAATAGTTTTAGTTTAGTAACATCATCATTAGCTATTCATAATGTTAACAATCGACAAGATAAACAACGTGCAATTCAACAATGTGCAAGAGTAACTAAACCAAATGGTTGGTTAATTAGTGTTGATTTAAAAGGAAATCTCGCATTTTATCAACAAATTTTACGAGAACTTCATTGGCAAACAATCGAACGATATTGGGCAGGAATTCAAATGATGTTTGGACTTTGGCCTTGTGAAATTTTAAAAGCACAAAAACCACAACAATTATCCGATAGTTTTCATTCGAATCAAACAAATTGATGTTCAATTGTTGTTACAACTAACAAATATTTTATTCAACTTTCAAGATAAATTGTCAAATAAAATTGATTTTTATAGAAATAAGCATATAACGAAAAAAATACTCTCTGAGATTATACTGTAATTACCGTCACTTGCACTTCGAATTCACTAAAACAGACGAATATCTCGAAATGATTCTCATTTATAATGAAAATGGAACTTTTCAACAACACAAATTCTTTTTACTGGTTGTTCCAATCTATTGGGAATTGGTTTAAATAAATCTACTGTTGGTGATATCAATCATGATTTCATTATTAGTTTTTCAAAATGAACAAATTTATTTAACAAATATGAATTGTTGATCTTTTATTCTCGTTTATGATGGACAGATCAATGTGAATGAAGATATTTACCAATGATTGTTAATTTCCATTCATTGGAATAAATCGATGATGGATAAACATAGAGAATAAATGTGATGATTTGAGGAATAAATGAAATCAAATAAAATGTTATGAGAACATATCGAAAAGGACTTGTTTCAATATTTCGACAACCAAATGTAAATGAAACGATGAATAATGGTAATGAAAATAGAGAAAATATCGATGGAACAAGCATTATCGTTGGACGTGTTAACACATCACGATTATCTCGTAGAACTTCTCGTAAACGATCGAATCGATGATGAGATTCACTTGGAGAAGATAAATCTTCATTTCGATTCATTGTTGTTTCTTCTTTGACAACATCTCTAGAAAGATTTGATGTATCACTAATATTCGATCGTCGATTGAATCTATTGATTTTCATTTTATTTTTAATAATTACACAAATAATTGTAATTGTACAACAAATATTAATCAAAATAGGTAAAATCGAATGAGTAATCGACACTGTTTGATGAACTATTCTCCACATCGATCGATATTCACCAGTAAAATCAATAACACATAAAGCATGATGATTCGAACTATTATTATTTACATTTTCACTAAATGCTCGCATAAATTTCAATTCATAAATACTTGACAAGAATGTTATCAAACAAATAAATGTAAACATACGTCGAATAATATGAACTTGTTGAAACCAACAACGTTTTAATACAACACTCGAATAAACACGTTCAACACCAACTAAACAAGATAACCAATCCGACAAACGAATTGAACAAGATAAACTGTAACTTAACATTTTACAAATTAAATTATTCAATTCGAAACTTAAACGAACATTTGTCACGATTAAACTCAAATGAATCAAACGAATTCCAACAAAGATTATATTCAATTCATTAATTATACTCAAATAAGACAAATAATGACCAACATTATTTAATAAACATTTTCGACGACGAAAAGTTAACAATGAAAATAAATTACTTGGCAAAGAAACGATTAACATCAATGAACAAACAACAATGATCAACAGAATAACAGTTCGTTGTTTCGATGATGAAATTAAATCGATATAAAATAATTGATCTAATGTAAATGCAAATGAATCAGAACTAAATTGACATTGAAATCCTGAATGACATTCAGGACATAAACAAATAAAGTCATTAATCTTATTCGGATTGCCTTTTAAACAACGACCATTCGATAAACAATATGAACATTGATCTAATCGATGATCATAAGTTAAACATTCAACATGATTATCATCAAAACTACACAAACATAAATACCAATCATCATAGAAACATTCCAAACTACGATTCTCACCACACAATCGATGATATTCAATCGGAGAACGATCTTTCCATTTCTCACGACGAATATCAACACATTTCGTTGTTTCATTCATTCGAATTGTTTTATTTACAAATGTTCGATTCAAATTCAATGAAACAAGAGAAATTTTAGGAAACATATCTTGATAAGATTCATACAATTTCATTAAAACGATTTCAGGAACCAAATCTTGACCAAATGATGATTCCAACGAACCCAATTCATCTTTAACTATCTTTTGATCAATTAAAATTAAATCAAGTGAAACATATTCGATACGAAAATATTGAATTACACTTGTCCATCGACCAAGATTTTCATCGAAATTTAAAAGAATCTGCGATTTCTTCAATTGACATCGATCACCATAGAATTCATCATCACATAAACAAACAAATTCACGTGGATTCTTTTTTGGATAACATTGACCTTGATTTTTACAAGGATTCAATGAACATTGATCATATTCAAGTTCACATCGATCACCAAATCTATTCAATGGACAAATACAAATCGGCAATTTACCACGAGTCAATCGAGATTTGCAAATTGATTTTGACGAACAATAACCAACATCATCATCATTGTCATGACAATCTTCATTTAAACTAACATTCAACGAACAATTATCATCATTCAATCGTAATACTTTTGATAGACGAACAACAGGTAAAAAATCAAATTCGATTTTATATCGCCAAAATGCAATTAACAATGGTTTCTCATTCGATTTCAATTCATACATTTCAATTGAAATCGAATAACGATTCGGATTTTGTTGAAACCAACGAGGATAAACAAATTCAAGTAATGTTTTACGAAAGAGAATTTCTTCGACAGACATTTGTTCGATTGACAATGTTTCATTTTCATATTGAAATAGAACAACTAATTTAAACATCATCGAACTTTCATTTCGTTTCTTTAAAATAAACCAATCCAACGAAATATTTAAATGAAATAAAAAATTCAATCGATGACCATAGAATTCACATCGATCACCATAATAATAAATTGGACATAGACAAACGATCGAACCATTCAACGAATAAACAGGAAAACCACGATTACATCCGAATAATTGACTTGTCCAATTCAATGGTAAAGACTCGTCTTTTGATTGATTGACATTCGAATTCGATGAATCAATGAATTGATGTTGTTCTAATTCAATGATTTTCTTTTGATTTGTTCGTTGAAATTGTTTTTGTTTTCGATAAGGTAAAGTCGTTGTTGTCTTTGTTCCTTGATAATCACACATATATTCATCTTCACCATTGAAACAATCTCGAATTTGATTACATCGACCATTGATAATACACGTTCCATTTAAACAAACAAAATCTTCAATATTTCCACATGTCGATGTATTTTGTCTTTGAGTACATTGAAATTGATCATCATCAATGTTGGGACATGTCATTGCACAAATTAACCAATAAGGAATACAACTACCACTCGATTGACACCAATAATTATAACCAAGCATTGATCCACTCTCATCACATAATTCCATTGTATTTCGTTCATCAATTGCACCATGACAATCGATATGACCATCACCAATCTTTGATAAACTTACACAAGGACGATTCAATGTTAAATTATCCATTGGATTCAATGTTTCAATACGAAGACACAAAAATTCCGTGTTGGGATCACAAAATTCATTGAATGAATTATTCAACATTGGTTGTTCATCCGATGCATCTGAACAATCCCATTCACCATCGAACAACCAATTCTTATCGATACATTGACCTGTTCGACATTGCCATTCATTCGATGAACATTTCCATGATCGTTGACATAATTCAATGTTTTCATCTTGTTTTGAATTTAAATGCCAAAATGTATCACAATACGAACGAAATGAAATCGTCGGTTGTTGACGTTGAGACGAAGAAGATTTCCATGATGATTCAACATATTGTCGAATTAAATGACATTCATCTCGTAATCGATCATTACAATTCATATCCGACAATTTCTTCTGTTCACCTAACCATAATTCATCGAATCTATTCGAACAATCATTTTCACCATCGCCAAGAAGATTTACACTCAACCACGAACTTTCATTTGATGACGAACAACGAAAACGATGATTTGGATTCAATGATGACATCTTTTGTCTTGTTCTTGTTCTTGTTGTTCCATTCGAATTCAATTTGGGACAATAAAAGTCGACAATTGTTTGTAAAGTTAAATTATATGAAAATGGTTGAATTTCATTGAAATCAACGAATGAATTTTGACATTTCAATGTTCCATTCAATTGAATATAATCAGGAGCAAATTTACCTCGTGTTCGTGTTCGATTATAAAAATAGAAAACATATGGAGCTACAATAGGTCCTTGAGGATATAACATCGATTCCGAAGGACAAATTCGTTCAATGAATTGTTTACATGAAATTTGTCTTCCACAAGGACACGAATATTCAGCTTGTGCAGATAAACCACATCGTAAGAAATAATTACATTGTTCTTCTTGACTTTGAATAATTAAATCTGTTTGTTGATAACCTTTGAAATGACATTTACCATTGTTCAATGTCCACATCGGTTGACTGTAATGAGTTTCACAAAGAAAATATTGATCACGTCGATTCACACATTCAGATGGCATTTTATTTGCTTTTTGAAATGCAAGTCGATCACGAATACATTGTCCATCACCACATGACCATTCATTCAATTGACATTGATGATTTTCACATTGAGAATTCAATGATTTCAATGCACAATTTCGATCATCATAAGAACCAATTTCATCTGACCAATCTAAACAATCAAATTCACCATCGAGAAAATATTCATCTGGAATACACATTCCATTCGAACAACGATATTCATCATCAGAACATTCATTCAATTCTAATAAATCACAATTCTCTTCATCCAATCCAAACATACATTGTTGAATACCATCACAAATATTTCGCCAATCTAAACATAATAAACCTGAATTACATGTCAATCTTCGATAACAGATTATGTCGCTATTCAGTTGAACATCCCAAATTAATTTCAATTTCATTTCATTGATTAAATTCAACGTTTGATCGACATTGATTTCGTCGAAAGGTAACAAATATTCACAATGTTTGCCAAATGATTGTCGATGACGACATTCACACAGATAATCATTCGATTGATCATTTAAATAACGAGCATATTTGTCGACTTGTTCAATGGTTGATTTCCATTCATGTAACATTTGTTCAATTGGCATTTGTTTTGATTGAAGTTCATCAAACCAATGAATTTGTCCACCATGATAACATTGAGAGTCATTTCGATATAAATCAATCATTTCACTTGGACGACGACAATACATTTCATTTACAATTGAAATACAATCATAAGATTCTACTGACATATCATCTCTACTTTCAAACACATAAATTTCACCTAGAACTAATTCTATGATGATGATCATCATCATCATCAGCAACAACCACAATTCTTTCATTTCTCTGATCTGGATTTTTATTAAAACAATCGATATATAGAAATATAAGAGAAAGAGAAAGATTAGATAAGGAAAAGTCCTTGATGTCAATTATGAAAGAGATGAATTTGATTCCAATGATGAGAATAGAGTTGTAATAATGTTTGTGGACATAGATTAATCATTGCGTTTGAAGTATTTGTTTGTTCAAATATTGGCCAATGTTGAGCATACGATTCAAATGAACTTTGAAGAAATGAAAGTAACGACACAAGTGGATTTGTTGACATTTGTTCAAGTCGATTTAACCATTCTTTGTAAGATAAACATTCAAATGATTGAAATTCTTTTAATAATTTAAATTGTTGATCGAATGGAATTGTTTGTTGATTGATTAAATGAACAATCGATGTTGTTGTTGATGGTTGTTGATCTTGAATAATTTGAACAATCGATTGACTAATTTTATCAACTGGAGTTAAATCGAATGGAAATATTAAATTTGGATAAGCACGTAATTGATAACAACCTTGTAACATTAAAATAAATAAATCTTTTTCCGTTGTTCCAACTCCAGATTGCGAAGATCCAGTGATTCGTCCTGGTCGAAATATCATTCCATTCACTCCACGTTTCAATGCATTCGAAACTAATTGTTCAGCAACATATTTAGTTTTCTGATAACCTCCAATCATTGATTTTAGTTGTGGTTGATCACTTTCTTTTATCATCGATTTATCATTCAATAGAAAAAGACTCAATGTTGAAATATAATAAAATGAAATTGGAAAAAGAAAACATTTGTCAAGTAAATGTTTAGTCAATAGAACATTGTCGTGTCTCAATTGTTGATAAGTCATATTAAAATTAGTATTTGCTGCACAATGAACAATTGCATCAATTCGATTCCATTCAATCGATGACAAATCATCGTTGAAATAGATCTGAATACGTTGTTGATCTTGTTGTTGAATTGTTAATTGATATTTGATGAATGTTGATTCAAGTCGATGAAGACCTTCAGCATAAGAATTTGATCGAATGAAAACAATCATTTTCATTTTTGTTTTTAATAGAAATTCATTGAGAAGAAAACAACCGAGAAATCCGGTGACTCCAGTTAAAAGAATTGTTTCCATCTTTGATGAATTTGATCGACTTGGATTGATATTGAATTGATCTAACATCGATTGAAGATCTTGTTCAATTGTATCTATATCTGACAATGTTGAAGGTTCAATTATGAGATTTGCCATTTGTTGTAAAGTCATTTTCTTATGAATTGGTAAATCAATTGACATTTGTTGTTTAATTAAATTTCGTAGTTGATCAAGTGACAATGAATTTCCTCCACATTGTTCAAATGTTGTTGTTGTTGTTGTTTGATCACATTGTTTAACGAGAACTTTACTCCAAAGATCGTTGATTTGTTTTTGAATATCTGTTTGTAATGAGAGTTGATTTAGAGGAGGATGAACATTGGTATCGTTGATCAACGATTGTCGATCAATTTTATTTGAAAGTGTTTGTTGAAATGAATAATTAACAAGAATATATGTTGGAATCATAAATGAAGGTAATTTATTGATGAGATATTCTCGAATTTGATGTTGATCGACATCATTGTAGATATATGCAACAAGACTCTTGCAATTGTGTTGACATAAATGACATTGATGAACAACAACATGACATAAAGTCACACCGGGATAACTCAAGAGAACATTTTCAATTTCATTTAATTCAATTCGACAACCATTTAATTGAATTTGATTATCTTTTCTTCCGATATAAATCAGATTCATTTGTTCATCTCGAATTTGAACAAAATCTCCAGTTCGATACCAACGTTGTTCATTGAAATGAATAAACGATTGATTTTGATTTTGTTGAAGATATCCTTTGGATGAAACACCAATTCCACCGATGAGTAATTCACCAATCGTTTCTAATGGAACATCATTCAATTGTGAATCAACGATCCGAAGATGAACATTGGAAATAGGTTGACCTAATGGTAAACTTTCGTAGTGACGATCGTTGGAATTAAATCGATAGATTGTTGTACAAATAGCTGCTTCACTTGGTCCATAACCATTGAAAAATTGTCGTGAACAATTGTTTGTCCATTTGAATGCAAGTGCTGTTGGACAAGATTCACCGACTGAGATTATTGTTCGAAGTGTTAACACTTGTTGAGGATCGATTTGTGCAAGAACACTTGGTGTTACTGTTAGAATTGTTATTGAACAACGATTGAGAATATCAATCAATGAATGACTATCAAATCGATCGAAAAGAATTAATGTTGCACCAGTTAATAATGACATCAACATTTCAGATAACGATGCATCGAAACAAATCGAAGCATTTTGAATTATTCGATCACTAGATTGAATTTCAAAGATTTCTATTTGACAAAGAATTGTATTTAATAAACTTCGTTCATCGATAAAAACACCTTTGGGTTGTCCAGTTGAACCTGATGTAAATATCAAATATCCATTTCCATCATCAACACATTCATTTGCACATAATACATCAATTTCGAGATTAAATTCCATTGGAACAATTGACTTCAATTGTAACGAATGTGTTTTCTTTTGATTTGTTATAATCAAATGAAGATTTGCTTGTTCAATGATGAAATTGAGTCGATCGATTGGATGTTGAACATCAAGAGGAACGAAAATCAAATTTAATTTGAAACAAGTTAATACACTAATGAGATATTCGAATGAACTATTCATTCGTAAACCAATTCGTTGACCTTTTTTAACTTCATATTTCGATTGAAGAATGGAAGAGAATTCATCGACAAGATCTAAACATTCTTTGTAAGTTAACGATAAATCATTTTCATTTTGTTGAACACAAATGTTATTTGCATATTGATTGACTATTTGTTGAAAACATTCACAAATTGAATTCAATTTAAACATTTTTTACAAAATCTAAAATGAAAAAATCGATTTATTTAAGAGAGAAAATTGATTTTAAGAAAAATGTCTTGTTTCGTATGAAGAACTGAATGTTGCCAATCAATGTCAAATAATTGTTGTCGAAAGATTTCATTGGAGTCCAATGAACTATTTGTTATTGGTTCGAAATGAATTGATCGAATCAGCGTTGAAAGAACGATTTTCAATTCATTGATAGCAAATTCTTTGCCAGGACACATTCGAGAACCTTTACTAAACGATAATGATGCATCTTTCATTGTTGAATAACAATCGAATTGATTAGATTCCAATCGATGAATAGCCCAAGTAAATATGTTGACATTCGTATGACGAGGAATTGATAATTGTTGAAAAGAGATCGGATGAGTACATTGACGTGCTATCAATGGAGCAATACACCAGAATCGAATGATTTCATTGAGAAATGAATCGAAACTAGAATCATGTTGACGTAATTCATTTTGAATATCTTGACGATGTGCCAATGTTAACAATGCTAATGAAAGTGTTGTTGATGATGTTTCGGAACCGGCAGATAAAAATAATTTTAAATTATTTTCATCGAATAAATGATTTGAATGTGTCAAAGTTTGTTGAATGATTTGAGTGGCTAGATGAGTACATTCATCAGTTATATTTACAATTGAATTTCTTGTTGATTTCCATCGATGAATCAATTGTTGAGTCGATTGTTTGAATAAATCAATATAATCATCACAAATACGTAATTTTTTTGTAAATAAACGTCGTTCACGAGGATTTCGTTGTGAATCATTGAGAAATGATTGTGCAAGAGGTGATTTTTGATCAATTTGTGTTTTCTGAAAATGTGAATTTGCATAATGAGTTAAGATTTGTTGAGAAATATTTCTATCAGCAAGATATAATTCATTGGGAAACATCCAAATCCATCGACGTTTCTTGAATAACCAAAAGAAAATGTCCAATTCGGACCAATGACAAATGTTAAATAAAATCCAATAGAAAATCGAATTTAGAATTTTTTCAAAGAGAATTCGTAATGACATTCTTTTTTCAAATGTCGAATTATTTACTCGGTATAAAAACAACGTTCTTCTTCCCCTCGATGGGAAATTATGACATCGAATGGAAAAAAGTCCATAATAATAACATTATAAATTTCAAAGGCTTTCCTTTCCTTTTGACATTAAAAACTAATAACTATGGAAATCGATGCGTATGGCATCTATAAAAAACTATCGAATCATGATCTTCAGCAACGTTATCTTCAAGCACGACAATTCATGATGAATAATCATATTGAACAAGCTAAACAAATCATTTCTCAAGCGATTGATTATGCTCGAATGCAATTACTCCATTCAGATCTCAATGTGCTCAATATTATTCAACGAGAGATTAACTTCTATCTCAACACTCGTACAAGTCAATCAAATAGTGAAACACATCTAATCAATCTAACAGACATTTATCAACGATCTATTCAAATTTGGGACGAAGGACATAATCAATTACCACAAAGTATTTTTCTTCTTCAAACTGATTGTTGTCATTCTCAAATGCCAATTTCATTCGTTGGTCGAAAACATTTATCGAATCTTTATATTGAAAATAAAATTCCTGAATTACATTGTAGTCAAATTCGTTCAACGATGTTATTCGGCATTTTTCATCATTCACATTCATCTCAATCCAATGTCAAAATTTATTATTATCCTTTGCAACAAAACGAAAAACAATTTCTATTCGATCAAATTCAACAACAGAATGACAAACTCAACACCGAAATCATCTATCCATTTTGTTTGCTTCATCCATTGACACATGAAGAATTACATTCTGAACCTGATGGTTGGTTATTAACTGAAGAAATGGTCGATGAATTAAATCAAGGAGAAACTCACCTTAGAGACTATTCAGTGAAAATGATTTTAGAAAACAAATTACAGATTTGTAATGAACGAAGTGTTATCTATGATCCAGCATGTTCAACTGGACAATTTCTTTTCACATTGAAATGTTCGTTTCCTTGGATTCATACAATTGGACAAGATCTAAGTCGATCAATGATTGAATATGTTCAAAATCATAATCATGCTGATGAAGCTATACATTTAGATGCTGAATTCTGGCCAATGAACAAAGATCAAGTCGATATGATCTTTATTCGTTTTCTCAATTCTGAAGTTGTAACAACAACGAAAGCTTCTGTTCTTTTCAATAAAATTCTCGATCGAATTAAAAGAAATGGACAAGTGGTTGTGTTTGGTCATACGCCTGTTCTTTTATCTAGTTCAGATTTTCTTTCAATACAAAAGTCACTTGTTGTCGAACAATGTATTGGTATTACAAATGATTCTCAACATGGAATCGCTCTTTTTCAATATTATATTATCAAACAATCTCTTTAATACTTATTACAATTTTTTGTTCTTTTCCATTCGAACCAATAAATGTCAACGAACGATTGATTTCATATTTGAAAACATATTGAGCAAGTTGTTGCGTTACACTACCTGCATTTACAGTTAAAACCGATCGAAAACGATGTTTCGATGCAATTGTTAATACTTCTCGTTCGAGATAATAGATAATTTCAAGTCGTTCTTTCGGACTGAGATTGATGTTAACTGCACTGAGAAAATTATGTAAAATTGGTTTCTTGGTATTATTGTCAATTGTTTGATTGATTTCAATGAAATGAAAAACAGGAGCAAGTAGAGGAATTGTTTCAAGATCAAGAGATGGTTCATCATCAAAATCATTACATAACGAAATACCAACAAGATTTCCATTCGAAGAAACAATTCCAAATGAGAAACTCTTTTCATTTTCAGTATAAAATTTCCATCGTTGATCTAACAAATGAAACCATTCTTGACGATGTTGTACTTTGAGATCATCACGATTACAATGAAGAATTCCATCGATTTCACCGAGATTAGAAAATGATTCAATAATCAAATCAAAACAATCATTTTTATTCACTTGATTCAAAGGAATTATTTCCCATTGTTCATTTGTTGTTGTTGTTGTTGATTGAAGAAATAAGTTGTTTAATGTTGATGAATTAAGTAAATGTTGTAGAGTGATATGAGTAAAACCATGTTGATGAAGTTTATTGACAAATTGAATTGCATTTAGTGATGTTCCACCGAGAGCAAAGAAATCTTTATCAAGATTTTCTCTTGAAATTCCAAATTCATCAAATGGTTTCAAAAAATGATTTAATAAACTTTGTCGATCGATTTTTCCCGAAGTTAAATAGGGAATTTGAGGAATACGAAGACATTGAGATGGAATTGCATACGATGGTAAATATTCTTTTAATAAGCAAATATCAATTGTTTCTTCTTCGTTTTCTTCAAGAAAAACAACAATCATTTGATAATTTGGAATAAAAATAACAAGAGGCTGTTGACAATGACAATATTCTTTAAGAATAAATTCAATTTCATTTAAATCGATTCGATTTCCATGAATTTTAATTTGTCGATCTTTTCTTCCAAAAAAGAAAAGACGATTGTCAATCCTTTGAACAAGATCACCTGTTGCAAATTGACCATTGAAAAAAGTCTTTGCCGATCCTATTGAATATCCATTGGCTACATTTGCTCCTCGAACAATTAATTCGCCAATTCCTTGTTCATCGACGTCGTCAATTTCAATTTCAATATGATCAATTGGATAACCAATACTTGTCAGTCGACCATCCATTGAAATCTTCTCATCAAGATCTTCTTCTCGTTCAAATATTTCATAAGTTACATCGCCCATCACTTCTGTTGAACCATAGAAATTAATTAAACAACAATCTTTTGACACTTTTCCTTTTTGTTTTACTTTGAAAAAAGATTTTATTAAATCTACCGACAGATTTTCTCCACTACTGATCACGAAACGTAAATTTAACAGAGAAATATCATTGAGACTATCGATCAATATGCTTAACAACGATGGAACAAGAACTAATCGAGTGATTTTCTCCATTGATAAAACATAAATCAATTGATTCATATGGATTAACACCAATTTAGGAATAATTACAATTGGAATACGTTGAAGAAGTGGACCAAATAGTTCACTGATGAAATCAACAAATGAAATTGAACTTTTCAAACAACAAATATCATCACTAACATAATTTAATCTTGACCATTGCCAATTTAATCGATTGATGAGAGCATCATGACAAAGACGAACACATTTCGGTTGACCTGTTGATCCTGATGTATACATCAAACAAAACACATCGTCTTCTTCTTCTTCTTCTTCTTCTTCTTCTTGAATATCCTTCAGTTGTGTTGTTGTTATTGAATGATGTCGAATGATACATTGAATTTGTGAATCATTTTGAATGTATTTTATTCGTTGAAGAGGTAATTGTGGATCAATGGGAACATAAGGAATACCACGAAGAATAACTCCACATATCGTACTGATCACTTCCAATGATGGAGACATACAAATACCAACACGTTTACAATTCATCAAAGACAAAGCAATCTTTTCAGCATTTTCTTTTAATTGACCAATTGTCAATTGATTTCCATTGGATTCTTTTGCACAGATTCGTTGTTGATCTTCATTCGATGAGAATAGTTTCAAAAGAAGATCTCGTATCGACCATTTTTTACATTTTGTTGTTGAAAATGTTTTCCAACCTTTTCGAAAATGAATTTCTAAGTTAAGAAAATCATTTTGATTGACTATTAATTTGTCTTCTAATAAAATTTCAAAGATCTTTTTCAAAAATTGATCAATTTCATTTCGAGAAATAAGAATCGATCTCATAACAGCTGACCATAAACTTTGACGAAATCCATGTTCAATCACACAAATTCTATTTGAAATGTCTGTAATTAAATTTCGAGTTTCTTCATTTTTAGTAATTCGAATCCACATTGGACCTTCACTAAATTGATCTTCACCACCAATTGTAATTCCATTCAACAGACTAAATTCATTTTTAATCATTCTTTCAAATTGATTTTCATCAAGTATATATTCATGAGTAAATTCATTTCGATCCAATGAAAACATTGGAATCGATGTCAATGGCCAACCTTCATATTCAATTATTAAACTGAATACATGTCCAACAACAATCATTACACCTACACTTATTATTATCATATCAAATAAACAGACATTGACAATAACACATCGAGACGAATGTTGACCACCGATTAACATTAAATAACAAAGACATTGAGGAACAAAATTTGGACTTAGAAGAAACCAAATACCGAAATGAAATAAACATGCACCGATTACAATGGGAACACGTGTTGACTCAATGAATATTCCAACTATGGATATTAATTCAATGAATAATGAACTTGTTGACATCAACAATAGAATGAAATCATATTTGAGAACTAATTGACGAATTTTATGACGAAACAATGGAAATATGCCATAGGTTTCTAATGATGGATCAGATAAATGAAAAGCAAGATTCGAAGGATAAATCCATTCAATTCCACTATGTCGTAATTTACTTATACCACCAGCAAATAATGTATACAATGATACACATTGAATCAATTTCGATGCAAATCCACTATCAAATATTGAATAATTCAATTCAACATTATATCTTCCATCGACATATTCATTTATTAAATAATCAATACTCAATCGTTTGTTTTTTATCAAAATCAAAGAAAGTAAAGTCCATGTTGGAACATACCATCGATGACTTACACCTGTCTTACCTATTCCAGTGTTCATTGTTAATAAAATAAATACTAACAGACCTGTTAGCAATCTTGTTAGAATTCCACCAAATCCAATGATACAACATATCCAACTTATCTTACAGACAAATACCATTACACGTATATATTCATATTTATGAATACAGACAAAATACCCAGAGAATTTATTTTGAATACACCAAAATAATGGATGAGTTCGTTGAAATAATACATGAGCTTGTAATGGTGAATTACCAATTGGAGGAAAGATTTGTGGAGACAGAATACTTTCCAACAATAAATAACTATAAATCAAACAACGAATCAAATCGGAAATAACCGGACCGTCACAAAATAAAAATTCAAAAATACGTTCTTTCACCATTTCGATTGAAATTCGAATGTGACGAACAGAATTCTCTCCCACCTTTCGTCTTTCCTTTGCTTCCCACTCAAATACAAACAAAAACAAAAGCAGCAGTAGTATGCATACGTATATTTCAAACGTCCCACTGTGGGCAATTTTTTGTTTTTTTACAATTGAATGGCTCGCTCATCCCAGGGATTCACAGACCCCTTTCTGAAAGATATTTACTACAATGCCCTGACAGATATATAATATTGTTTTGATCAATAGAAGTGCCACTCACGAGTCAAGCGGCTCAATCTTTCTTTCTTTATAACGCATGCACAATTCCTCTCATCGTATCAGTGAGGACTTTCTAATAATTATTTGTTTTCTTTGGTCTAAATCGAATACTCAACTTATAACTCTCCTCCTATCTCTCAACAACAAAATTTTTTCGTTTTCACAAGTTTGAAAAAATCAACGATTCAAATCGCATTATTTACGAACAGCTGAAACGACACGATCAGTCATTTCTCAATGCACCTTCCATCCACTGCTCACAACTATCACTTTCTAGTTACCGAAACTCTCCAACCAGCATTTAGATCTTTAAACATTCCTACGTAATCAAAAACTGTGGAAAACATCGGAAATATCGTCATTCCAGAGCGTACTATATGCTGTAAAGTACCAAGCATAAATTATTCAAAATTGGCATAAGCTTCAGCTTCAAGCTTAGTATAAACAAGCAAAGTTACCCTAGGAAATACCTTGGTTGTATGTTTGTAGAAACAAATTTCGGCAGTTTGAAGACCGGACAAACAAAGTTTTAAGACTTTCGCCTACCCATTTTAGAAGCTTAGAACTCTTTCTTTCAGAAAAGGGAATAATACTTGAGTATAAATGAGTATGATAAGTAAAAGTGTCCAGGTGCCTAACCCATTTTGAATGCTGAATCAAAATAAACAAATTTATTCTACTTTCATTTTTGTTCACTTCTACTAGAACAATATATTTTATCTCGATAACATATATGGATTGTAAATTATCAAAAGATTCTCTCATTGAATTACAATTAATCAAACCTCAATCTATGAATAATGATGCTATTTGTCCATGTTGTCAACAGAAACTTGTTGAACATCGAAATGGACAACGTAACGTTATTTATTTGAAATATAAAAACTAAATAATAAATTTTTTTCTTCTAGGAATTCAACGTATTCCATTGACTCGATACAATATTTGTCCTCGTATTAAACGTGCCTCTCGAAAAAGTACAGCTATTGCAATATTTGTGGGAGTTCTAGTAGCATTCGTCACCCTCGTAATCAGTTCATATATTAATTATTTCATTTCTATTCGTGGAGAGAGAGAGACAAACAAAGAAGTGATTTTCTTATTCTCTTTGCATCCACTTCAGTTATAACACAAACTGCTCGCTTGCTTATTTGAATTATGTTGATTCTTGACTAGATGATCTTTTTTTATTACTTTATATAATATAGATGTGCTTATCTTCAATTTCAATTCAAAGTTTAAAACAAACAAAAATGAGATAAGAACTTTTTGATTGAATAAAAAAGTTTGTGATTGAGATATAAATTGATATCGAATTAAACACAACAATAATATTTAACACCAATCCAACAATAAGCTCCATCACCAGTCTTACTCGAACCCATATTTGTCGTTCGAATTGGACAACCAGAACCAATAAAACAGAATGGTGCATCGCCTTGCCAATAACATAATTTACCAGATGATTCTTTATAAGTACGAAATTCATCTCCCATACTAAATCGATTTTCGCACATTAAAATAATAATTAATATAAATATCATTTTCAAATAAGTAACCATTCTTTCTGTTTCTCTATCTACTTGTACTCGTCAAAGAAATCAATGAATGAATGCCATATATAAGATAAACTTATGTCTTTTCTGTTCTATTTGTTTGATTGATTGACATGACGATTCGATAAGATATTTCATCAACATTATCGATCTAAAATTAGGATTCGATTATATTACGTAATAATTGTGAATAGAAAGAATAGAAAGAAGAATGCGCATCATAATCAATATCCGTACATGTCTAACATAGTAGGAAGTCAATTGTAAAGAGACTTTCCAAAAATTGATTTGTATATGAAATGCTATTGAAACAAATGAAGTAATAATCAATTTAAATGTTGGTGGTGAATTGTTTTCTACAACGAATTCAACATTAAACTATATTTCAAATACGAAATTCTCATGTCTCGATAGTTGCCCAATTGATAACAGAAGTTCAACATTTCTTGATTTGTCACCTAATTTATTTCGACATTTTTTTTGAACAACTTCGTCGATGGTCAATTCGTAAGAATCGATCAGCTGGCTGATTTGTCATTTGAATTACCATCATGGAAAGTCAACAGTAAATTCAATGAAATGCTTATAGAATTAGGACTTGCTAAATATCAACAAAGTTTGAATCTACGTATTTCAATAAAACATCTATAACAATTGAATGTGTTCAACATCGACGTATTGCTGATTTTAATCGTCGTGAAGGATCTGGTTCAGGAAGATTATGTAATACAAATGAAACATCTGGTTGGACACGTTTTATTGATCAAGCAGGTACGGCAATTATCAATCGAATTCCTCAATCAGGTCTTCGTTTATTGATGTTTATCCATTGAAATTCTATTGAACAACTATTGGAACAATGTGTTATGCTAGTCCAGCTGGTTCACCATGTGCACGTATCGCTACTCAACCAGTACAAGTCACTCATTGTGGTCATTTCCTCGTTTTCAATTTACCTGTAGCACCTGAATGTCCACTACGAGCGTGTACAATTGACTATGATGTTCGTTTATAGATTCTTTTCATCACATTTTTTCACTCATTTTCTCATTTATTCAAGTTTGAAATCTGTTTTAGAATTTTCTAAGATTAAAAAGAAACATTTATTTAATTTCAAAGGAGAAAATGAGTTGATATAATTGCGTTTGCATTTTCTAAGTACTACCGAATTCTTGAAAAATACTAATTTCATTTTGAAATGTTTCATCACCATTACCAAGCAGAATACTAACACTGTAATCATTGTCAGTGGCGG
>Ga0209922_101459_pt1 | contig 22741 bp, 23 predicted proteins | sample ThiBiot_500_biof_FD_183946 | JGI IMG/M metagenome (GOLD analysis project Ga0209922, IMG submission 183946) | Wastewater bioreactor microbial communities from Cape Town, South Africa - Thiocy_expt_500_biof (SPAdes) | ecosystem: Engineered > Bioreactor > Thiocyanate-remediating > Anaerobic-Aerobic ...
CGTCTTAATCAAAACAACTGATATATATATATATATATACATTTATGCTAGAGAAGAAATTTTGTAAAAATCTACCTGGTTATTATCGCTATTTTTATTTGTTATTTTTCACCGTTCGATCCTCTGTATTCAAGCAGCAGAACAAATAAAGAAAGTTGATAAAAAAAATCCGATTAAGAATATTTCTATCGATCGGTGCTTCTCTGGTTTGCCATTATTTTTTTGATAGTTTATTTTTTAAGACGGTCTGTCGTCTCATCGAATGACAATTCTTTCCAATTTCTTTTCTGTACGTGCGCTTTTTTATTGTTTTTTTTGCTCATGTCCGAGAAAAAATGAAAAAAAAGAAACGAAAGTGAGAAGATTGTTATTGTGCGGTTTGATTTCAATCATTGATTGAAATACACAGAAAGTGTTTCTTTTTTTTCGATTACAATCAAAATACGTGGCAACAAGCCGTAGTGTTCATGCACTTCTACTGTTTCTTTTTCTCTCTCTCTCTCTCTCATTTCCAAGGACAGACTCAACGAAACAATGTTGAAGGAGTACAAAAGAAATAAGTCGAAGAGGGAAAAAAAAGGAAATCTATCAATAAAATCGCTCTCTGTTTATTAACAAAAAATCATCAACTGAAACTTATGAGTTTATTTTCGACAGACGAATGACATGTTTCTTTTCTCTCTCTCTACTTAATAGTAATGGCATACATCTGTGAAATTATGAATACGATAATTAAATCACTCATTCATTCATTTCGATAGATCCTTTCGAATGAAAGTATATCATCTGTTGAATGTAAAATTAATAATAATATTAAAAAAGAAGAAAAAAAAAAGAAGAAAACGATGTATACCTCGATGTTGATTTCCGTTCATCTTCATTTGTAACAAAACAAAACGACAAGAGTACTCATTATTTTATTCGTTTCGAACTAATTGAATGAGATTTATTTGATTTAGTGTTATACAGACGACGACGACGACGGTCTGTCTGCAAGCTGTCTCTGTACATTTTTGTTGTCTAATAGATGATCCCTATGAAAACATTTCTCGAGTCGATATACATAACCGCCCATCATTCTTTTTTTGTCTATATTTCTCATTTGTTCAATCCGATGATTTTGATCCTTTTCTATTTCGTTTTTGTCCTCTTCAAATATACGATTAAAGTTACCTCAATCTATTTCATTATACGTCAAAAATTTTTTTGTCGAAGAAAAAAAAGAAAGAAAATGATGAAGATGAAAAAAGGATAAATATGATAAAAGTTTTAAGGTTCGAAAGTGAAGAACATAAAGAATGAAATCTAAACATCGATAAAGACGAAAGAGCTTTTAACTGAGACTAAGTGAAGAGTCATGCAGTCCAATTTTTTAAAAAGGTTTTGAAAGATGTTTTTACAAGCGCACTCACCTTTCTTTACTTGTCGTTATGTTGATGTCGTTCGTCTTTGTTAATTGAAAGTAGACAAACTTCAATGTTCGTGTTGTCGTTTTCTTCTCTCTTGTTTATTTTCTTTACAACACACCGTCAAGGTGAAGACTTGTTACTCACACTATTGTTTTATATCATACTTCCTCTGTGTCAATAAGAGAAACAGAGAAACAGAGAGACAGAGAGACAGAGAAAGAGAAAGAGAGAAATGAAGATGAAGAACAAAAGAAAAGTGCGGTTTAGAAGAAATGGAGAATATTATTAGCGAAAACCACTTGAGAATGTTCTGATCGATAGAAAAAAAAATGTCAGTTAATTTTCTTTTTTTCTTTTTCCTTTGTTTTTGCTGTTGTTGTTGTTGTTTGAACAAAGAAAAAATATTGAATTTTTTTCTTTTTTTGTGTAATTTCTCATGGTGATTTTGTCTTGTAGACAAAAGCTAATACTTTGATTTATTTTTCCCCTTCAATCATAGATCTTTTTGCTCTTTTTCACTGTGAAATTCACAAATATCTCGCGTTTTATGTTGTTTGTTCAGATGTGCGAAAAATCAAAGACAAATGTCGTCTATTCATTGGAGATTATGTATTCATGATGATCTCGACTCTTCTGTATCCATTTTGTATCCACCCGCTAAATGTCTGTCTGAGAAATAAACATCTCGTTAAATTGTGCAAAGACTCGTGCACCTGCCAAAGTCACATAATAAGCAAATAGAAAATAATACTATCAATAGTAAGGCAAATATTTCTTCATCTCTGTTCACTATCGTTATAATCTCGATTGGAGCTTAAGTCAATAGTTAATTATATCGAAATCAAATGGTCGTATTGATTTTTTTCCAAGGCTATCGTTTCAACTATACCATTGAATCGACTGTTCCGTTGGTGTTCTTCTTCTATCAGACTCATCGTTGGTGACGGCACGTATGTTTCAATACATCTCAAATTTCAAACAGTAATCATTGAAAAAAAGTATGCTTTATCACAATGTTCGTTTTTTTACACCTAAATATTGAGGGCATATGTCACCATACATATATATATATTCTTCAAATGACCTTCCTTCACCTAGGCAAATTTCACTAGGTTTTTTCTTACTTTCTCTTTCTCACGTTTGGCTTACACATTTTGCAATGATCGATATCATTGTTTGATGCGATGGTCTCCTCATCTTCAATTTGACTTCGTCCTTCAAACGAATAGCTCATCATTTTCTATCTTATCGTGTTAAATCAATCATCATCACCATCATCATCGGTGTACTTCCCTAACTAATCAGTCAAGAGTAACAGTTTGATAACACCTTCGACGAACGAGGAAAAAAAAGTGCAAATATTTCATCGTATTTTTAAAGAAATTAAAAAAGAAAATGAAATGATATTCCCTATCAATCTGATATCTATTTATCTCGAAATATATTCTCGTCCTTTAAATTTCTATCTTTTCACCATTAGTCGTCATATAACTTGAATCGACTATTCGTTATTAAAATCTTCATCGTTCAATCTTTTTTTTTCTCTCTTCACAGTGTTCTTCATTAAAATTAAGTTGATCATTGATCTTGTATATTTAATAAGTACATATGTCCTCCAACTATTCACTAATTTCCACGCGTCAATGCACCGCAGGTTAAAGCTAATTTTCTTGGTCACTCTATCATGTCGCCCCACGCCTACTCATTTTTTGTTCTCTTGTCTATCACCAAAACCAATACATACATCTATTATTTTCTATTTCAACTTCAAAAAATAATCTCATTCAAATAGACGACATATTGATATTTTGTCGCCGATCAGTGATCGCAAAGAAAAACGAAAGATTTACACAACATTATCATTATCATCATCACTACTACTGTCTTTCATGCTTGTACAGAAGCACGCAATCCATACACACAGGCATACATACATGCATAAAAAAGAAAAGGAGAGATTGGATGTCCGTTGAGTGACATGCATAGATCATCGTATTCGATACATGTACACGTTCTTGTTCTTTCGTTCATCATAATATCTCATTAAAAACGCGTGAGAACTGAATTCTGTATATGTATCAAGAAAACGAATAAAAGAATTGTACAATAAACATGTTCAATCTACATATATATGTATATGAAATGAATATCAAGAATCTTCTATTGACTTAAGTCGGCAAGATCGGAGATGAAGAAGAAGAAGAAGCATATTATTGCATTGATTAAATCCTGCGAATATGAAGACTGAAAAAACAACGAACAAACGAAGCCATGTTTCGATATCCAAAGGCGTAGAGAAAGTGAAGACATTCAAGTTTTAATTAACACAGACGATCTTTAATGAAATTCTTGAGACTGAACAAGATTATGATATAACAAATGATATTCGATTACAGGCCCGATTAGAAAGAACAATTGATCTTTCAATAGTGTTCACTAACATTTTGAACATCTTTATTCATAAAAGATTAGCAAGCACTTATAACGTCCCGATATATGATTTACAAAGCGAAAAGACGAAGAAAACGAAGCTTGAAGATTACTTATAAGCACTTTTACTCTTAAGAATAATACTTTTCACGCCTGTGGCATGTCAATTCATATGCAAAAACGCGTCAATCATTTTTTTTCTCTCTCCTATGTTTCCTTCATCATCGTGATTTCGTATGAACAAGAAGAAAAAGTAAATCATTCGTAAAATCAACGAGAAGAATTCGTTCATCCTGAACGAAAGTGATCTATTAGTTAATAATGATCAATTGACGGGAAAATGAAAGAAGAAAAATAAAACATTAACTTACATTGTCTGCTTGAGTTGGACTTCGTAATCGTGGAACAAGAACTGTTTGTTCAAGTTCTTGAGTGGGATTACCTTGAAATGTATGAATTAATTTTGATACACCTGTTGAACTTCGTCGTTGTTCAATTTCACTTGTTAATAAACCATTACTTGAAGTTTTCGTTGTTGGCGAGGGTGATTTTTTCTTTGTTACATTGGATTCGATACGAATTTCAAGTGGTTCAACAATCGGTTTCATATTAAATTCAGTGACATGAGATGATGAAGGAGAATGTTGTTGACTTTTTGCTGGTGATTGTCTCGGTGATGGTCGTTTTGTCGGCGTTGATGGCGGCGGCGAACGTTTCTTTGTTGAATCCGGACGATTTGTTGGACTATGTTGTTGAGAAGATGTTGGCGATGAACGTTTATTAGTTGTTGTTGTTGTTGTTGTTGGAAAATAAATCATTTTAATGATTAGATTTCAATCTGATGAAAATCTTGCCATGATTTGCTTTTGTACGTGCTGGTTGAAGTGTATTCGATTTTTTACCAGTTACGATATTTAATTGTTCTTCGGTGATTAATGAATCATCGAATGATGTTGGTTTTTCGATTTTCAATAGATTTTGTATTTGTTTTTTTAATGATGGACGTTTCGATTTATTTTTCGATGATGTTGTTGTTGTTGTTGTTGTTTTCGATTCCGATGCTGATGAAGTATCAATACTATCGGGTGTCGACGGTGAAACTTGTTGTGGTTGTGTTTGTTTACCATTTTGTTTATTATCATTAGCTCCGGCTGGCGATCCTTTCTTTTGTGTTCCATTTTTTGTTGGCTGTTTTTTCAATGTTGATTGTTCATTATTCGCAGCTGCTTCAAACACTTTAACACGATCAGTAACACGTTTCTCTTCGGGAATAACAACGCCACTCGATGGACTCGAATCACGTTTGCCATTGACATCGGTAGTATCCGTTTCCAAGAGACGTGCAGCAGATATAATACTTGCCGAACTAACTTCATCATCGCCATTGGTTTTCTCAGCTTCAGTACCACTATTTGTTGCCGTGTTTAGTTCAGATGCTAAGCCACTATCACCACCATTAGCCAAAGGATTTTCATCGAGAAACGATGTCGATGACAAATGACTACTACTTTCATCATGTTTATTCGTTTGTTCATCGATCGATGATGAAACAACGGGTGTTTCGACTGAAACAGGTGCTTTGGGAGTCGGAGAAGGTACAGGATGATGATGATGATGGCCATTAGTTTCGGTTCCATTTTCATTGCCAATCTTAACTTTCAAAGATTTCGATGGCGAATGATTTCCATTTTCATGTACATTCTTTATTTCGATAGATGTTGGTTTAATAACTAATGTATCAGCTTGATCAGACATGTTGGCTTGTGTACTTGTTAAGCCCGTAACGAGAGCACTGATAGTTGAATACGAATCTGTTTGTGGTTGCTTAGATATATTATTATTGTTATTATTCTGATTTTTATTATTTGACGAACGACGTTCACGTTTTGTATTTACCTTGAAATGAAATAGATTCGATTAAAAAATCTCATTTTTTTTGTTCAGGCAACGAAAAAGAAAAAGAAGAAAATGAAAAAACTTCAATCAATTCATCAATACTCGAAGGACAGTCGCCGAGAGACGAATGTCTGTTTCTCAAACTGATAGTCTCCCTTACTTCTTTTTTGTTTTTGTTCTTAATGCACAACTAACATTCAGTCTGATTGACCATCTCTTTCTCTCTTATTCTCTTTTCTTTGGCTGTCCTAGAGAGACAAAATGAAGACAGAGGGAGAAAGAAGAGAGAAATATGCGAGAATACGCTCTTTGTATTCTTTATATATGTTAAATCTTTCATCAAATTGCACTAATGTATGTATGAGTACAAGACATTGATGGTGAGAAAGAGAGAAAAAAAAATCGAGAACAGAATGTTCAAATACAAAACAAAAGAAAAGAAGAAAAAGAAACGAATCTTGAATTTTTCTTTTTTGATCATTGCTGATTACGTGATTGAGATTTACTTTTATTCTCATTATTATCTTTAACGATGTAAAGAATTGGCAGTATGAACAAGTTTCTATTTGCATTTATTTGTTATACAAGTAATCAAATCGGAAAAGAAGAATGTATGTAACGCGCAATTTTAGACGCGAATACACACACACACACACACTGTCTATTGAAGTTACATTTTGACATCATTTATTTACGGATAAGTGAATAATTGAAAGTAATATAATAAAACAAATAACTTACGACTTTGCTCTTATGCATGATTGATGCGATATGATCAGTGCGAGGTTTTCGATGTCTGATTTAAACTTGTGTTCACTGTTAATTCTGAAATAAAAATACGACGAGAAAAGAAAAATAATCATTGTGTAGATATATATAGACACATATATGGTCAAGTGTAAAATTCACTTTCTCTCTCTTTCAGTTAAGATGATTCGTCTAACCAAATGTATACATAGAAGTGACATGACAGACGGTCAAGAAATTTCGTCAACAGAAAGAAGAAGAAGAAATTTGATCGAATCACAAAATGGAAGAATTCTACGAAAATGTTTGAATGATGAAAGCAACTACAAAACATATGCACGTATACGTACATAGATATATGCACTGGTTCAATTATATCTTTGCCGCTCGCGTATCTTCTAGCAATGAATAGACTCTCTATCACACATCAGTGAGCAACGAAGAAAAAATCGAGGCGAAAAAAAGGAGATTCGATGGACGATGACGACGAGAGATATTTATTACCGGATGTACATGAATATGCGTTTTTTTTCTCTCTTCTTCGTTTTGACTCGACATTCATTTTTTTTCCTTACACTTTATCATTTTGAACGAATAGACCGCGCAGCTATGAAAGCCGGCATGGTATTCGTTATCTATTTAATATGTCTAAATATAACGTATACACATATGTGTGTATGTATTACATTGAGATTCGAAATCCGTACGATGAGAAATAGATATCATTATGATCATCTTGTTTGAATTATAAAACAATCAGAAATCTGTCAAAAAATATCGTTATCTAATTAGTCGATTTCAAATTGATGAGTTTTTAGTTGTGAAAAAAAAACATCTATTTCGTTTAACTTCTTTTTGAGATCAAACAAACGATATGAACTGACTAGTAATTAACGGTTTGACAACATGTTCATTTATTCTTTTGCTATTTCATTAGTCAACAAATAAAATATACTATTAACAATACAAATATGATCTTTCTTCTCTCGACATTGAATTTGTTCGGTCGATAAAGGACTCTCGTTTATTTCACTGATTGGCATAGTCGTTTTTTTTTTATTTGACTGCTGACCGTCGGTCAACAATTAGGTTATGCTATTTAATTAACTACAGCCGTTCATCGATCATTTGCATCGATTCTGTTCGAGACAAATAAGAGGAAGCCATTTGATTTCGTTGAAAGCAAAAGATGAATACAAAGAAAATAAATGCCCATAGAATAGATTTGTTCGAATTTGAAGTGTTATGACGCGCCTCTCCCTTTCACCCATGGCAATAATTCATTGTGATTTTTCGATTGAAAATTGTTTTGTCTATATTCTTTCAATTTATTTTTTGAAAAAAAAAACACGATATCAATGGATTTAAATTCGAATAATTTCGACCCAATAGGCAATTTTAATCGATTAAATAATGATAAATTCTTTTCAAAAATAATAAAATCTGCGATTGAAAATCTTAAAAAATTACCATTAATTATAAAAATACTTCTTCTTACTGTACCGTTGATATTCATTTCAATTGGATTGACCTATCGAGATTGGTGTTGGGCCAAACCTTATCTACCGTTATATTTAATTCTTTTCGGTATTCTAATTTTACTGAATTTTGCGATTTATGTGCTCGTGGGATCGAATTTTCTCGTTTGTAAAATAGAATTTTTCGCTTCTCGTTTGCAAACTTTCAAATAACAAACAAATCTTATTTAGTACTTCGACATATTCGATCATTATCACTTGACAAAGGTATTGGAATGTTCATTGGAACGATATTAGGAATTGTTTTTGGTGTTATGATATTTATTTGCTGGATTAGTGGAATAGTAATTATACGTTTTTTTCTTTTTGACTGAGTGAATACGAAGAGCGAGAGAAAGAAAATGCGATTTGATTTAGGTTTGTTGGATAAAATTGACCTTACGTATGACAGTTCAATTAAAACATTCGAGTGTAGCGGCTTTTTGTCATCCGATCGTGTATTGGACAGTTTTAGTTGCGAATATATTTGGTTTAATCGGATTTATTCTCCAAATTTGCATTGCAATTAACGGTACAAGTAAACAATTAACAAAGAATCGTGTCAATGGATAGAATTATTTTCAATAAAGAAAAGATACGATTGACATTTCGAATAAAGAATAGAAATATTTATGTTCATGTTCATTTTTCGAGATATTTAAACGAAGAAAAAAGAAATCCTTTTATGCAACCAATTCTTTTATCGATCGATTTGAGTATTAGTCCGTTTCTCTCGACATTATCAACGCATTTCTTGTCCTTAAAAACTAAATATATACATGCCAACGTAGTGATGAAGTGTGAAGTTTAAATATCAATGTAAATAGACATTTGGATTGAATTTATTTACACGACAGTAGAAAAGGCGAAACCTTTTTGATTTGTTGTGAATTTTCAAGGTTAGTTTTGAATTCTCGTTTAAATGTGGCCTTGAATTATGTTTATTTTTTAAAATTGAAAAAAAAACACGAGTGAGAATATCTATTTGATTTTCATTGGTATTTCATAATTTTTAATTAGACCCATTCCTTCAATTTTTAAACATTCGTTATAAACATGAACTGTAGCAAAAGAATTTGTATCTGGAAAACACTCTACTATAGCATTAAAAGTAAAATAATGAATATTCTTATCGTCGAGATAATAACCACCCTCATGACAATGTCCGGCAAAATAGGCTAAAACAACATCACTAAATGACTGAAGAACCTCTAAAACTTCTTCATAATTCCATAATAAAGCCATTTCATCCGTAGCTTCGGGATGAATTGGTATATGACCTTCATACAAAAAAAAGGAATAAATGAAATTGTTTTAAATAATACCTTTCATGTTCTCTTACCGATGATAATCACATTTTCTCGGCGAATTTTTGCTTCGTTTAATTCTTGTCTTAACCAATCGAGTTGTTTCTTTGTAAGAGCACCATTTAACTCAACAAGTCTTCGATCATTTCCATCTAAACCAGTCGTATCATTCAGATTTTCACTTGTATTATATTGTCTTCGGAAATTTAATGCTTCAATATAACTATCACTGCTTTTGTCAATACCCAACAGACTAAATTCATATGTATCAATCGCAAGAATTTTCAGATTCGGAGAAACTTGAATAGTTCCATAATGATAAGGTGAAATATCCTTCGTATCAAATGAACATAACGGTCCATTTAGTAGTTGGCTACGTGTAAAATTATAAAATTCATGATTACCCCAAATATGATAAATAGTCGGAAAATGTTCGAATTCTTTTAGAACAGTCTCAAGTGCTTTATTGGATGTTTGATCAAGAGAACATAAACGATCGATAATATCTCCAAGTTGAAGTAAAAACGAGATTTTATTCGAACTCGTTTGCCAATATTCGCAAGCTTCACGAACTAATTTCAATGAATTTCGATATCGTCTAACGAATGTCTGCGAAAAATTCCATTGATCATCATTATCCGTATAGTGAATATCGGTAATTATACCAAATGATACGATTGGCTTTTGTTCGGTCATTTCTAAAAAATAATTCATTGAGTTTTCTTCATTTCATTCTGTTTTTATTGAATATATATATATATAAAGAAAAAATACATAGAATTTTATTCGTATGAACTATAACGATGTTTGAACTGTATATTTCCGAAATGTACAAGAAGACAAAACAAAATCAAATCAAAGAGATAAAATCTCGAGACAAGAAAGAACAAATCGTCACACAAGGATATTTTTTTTGTTGATATTCTAAGTAATTGAGGCATGACACACTGCATCAACGTATGTTAAGTGTTAAGTATACAAATAGAAAGAGATTCTATGGACAAAAAAAAATAAAAGCAAGATGATAAAGCTCTATGAAAACTACAAAAACAAAGTTGCTTTCAGAACGGAGGATTAGTAGAATATATAAAAAAAACGAAGAAGAAGAACAAAAGCAAGAGTGTGCGTGTGTGTTTGTTCACAGAAATGGATTATTTGTGTTAAATGACGAAACATTTGTATTGTTGTTAACGTTGTTGCTATTGTAGGATGAAGGTATGAGTGGCGGAGGTAAAGTCGAAGTGCTAGCAAAGGGAGCACTAGTTGATGATAGCTGATCGAGTGTTGGAGGTTTATTCGCGTTGGAAAATGGATTTGGCGTACGTACGGCAGTTGCTCCGAAAGGATTCGTATCTACCAAAGATAGAAAATAGAATAAAAAAAAGTGAATTGTTGATTTTCATACTTCGTTGATCGGTGACAAGTTGATCAAGATTCACGAGAGTGCTGAATTTATCACCGAGAAAACTCTCAGGTGTTTTACGTGAAGTGGATAATGACGATGGCGATGGACTTGTATTGATTCCACTTGCAACTGTTGGATAAAGTAGATTACTACCTTGATTGTTCGTTGACACATTTGCATAAGCTGGAGATGTGCTGCTAGTTGGATTTGATATATTCCAAGGATTAGATGAAGTTATTTGTTGATTATTTGACGGTGTTATTGCTGAAAAATTGTTCACATAAATTTCGATTTTAAATCCTTTTAGTTGAATAACTCACTCGCATTATTTCCAAAGAATTCACTTAATTCATTGTCGATCGTATTGTTCGATGTAGCTGGTGCTGTCGGTCGAGTATTCGCACCAGAGACCCCCCACGGATCGGATAAATTAACCGAAAGACTGGTATCAGTCGTCGGATTGTTCGACGACCAGGAATTAACTGGAGGTGGACTTGCGGTTGAACCTTGCCATGGATCATTGACTGGCTGTTGTCTTGCTGTTGATTGATTATTTGACTCAAATGCCCATGGATCATCTAGGAAAACAAATAAAAATTTGTATTCGAATTATTTTAAGACAAAAGCGAAATCATAAATTCCAATAAACAATAAACAAATCCCTTCGGCATTGTCCTTTTTTTCTTTTACTTATTTTATTTTGTTGTTCTAGAATTGTTTTACAGTATCTATCGGATAGATCTAATAAGTGTGATGATGAATCTTAGAATGGTTATTTAAAGAAAGAAAAAGACAACAACTTCGGATAATCGATTCATGAAAATAAAATCGAATAAACATCTCTTCTTACTTATAGTTGATGATAAACTTGGATTGGTTGTCGGTTGAGTATTCCAACCGAGATTTGTTGTCGTTGTTGGTCGAGTATCGAACAACGACGAGTCAAGATGTTGATTATTTGAATTAAAATCGAATAACTATAAAAAGTGCTTTTGTTTTTCAAGAATTTTGAATTCAAATGTTAATTAATACTTGTGAATTGTTCGTAGTCGATGGTGTTTCATTAACTGACCGTTCTAAAGCCATTTTCATTTTCAATTCATCATTTCGTCGTCGACGTTCTTCATCTTCGGCCTACAATTGATCGAATATAAACAATTCAAATATTTCAATCGTCTCAACGAACTTCGCGTTGTGATTCAGCTAAAGCAATTTGCATTTGCAATTGTTCCTCTTCTTGACTCGATGGTTGAACAAAATCTTTGCCTGTAAATGTCGACAATCGATCATTGTACGACGTCGATCGATATGTAGTCGGACCTGATAAATACGATGCAGCACCACCACCACCACCACCATATGGATCGCCTCCTTCAATACTATTTCGTCGTAGAGTCGACGCAGCTGGTCGACCGTACGTAACTGAACCATTGGAATCCATTCCCATGGCTTGTCGAACGTAACGTTCGCGAGCCTCTTGAGCTTTTCGACGTTCATTACGTAAACGTTCGTCATCTTTGAGTAACGCCACGAGCTGTTTAGCTTTCTCACGCACATTAAAACCTTGATCTTTTTGATCTTCGACATATTGAAAATCTTTCAATGTTTGAATAGAAAATATATTCTCTTTACACTGTTGTGTAACACGTTCATTCCCATATTTAATTAAATGATCTAACAGAACAAGTGATTTATAAACATGTCGCCAATTCTTTCCATGATCATTCAAACGTTTCCAAATAACTAGAAAAAAAAACAAAAGAAATGTCATTTATTTTCTCGATCGAACGAACTTGGCATAATCTCAGCATAGGCAACAACGTTATCTGTTAAATCGGCAATTTCATGCATAAGTGCTGGCGATGGTCCCCAAGCATCATTCGATGTAGCCGATCGCACTTTTCGCTGAGCATCGGTGTAATTATAAATAACATTTCGAACACCTCGAGCGAGCATCGAGCTAAAGTTTTTGATATGACCGAGACAAAATAGTTAGAACGCTCGATTGATATAAATCTTATTCTCTAAAATAGAAACAAATAAATGAACAAGGAATGTGAAACTTTGAAATCTATTTGAGATTGAACAAGACGAAGAAGAGAAAACAATAAAATAGACGAATGACAAATGAAAAGTTAACTATTGAAAATGAAAATCATGAAGAATGTTTAAACGAGTTTCTTGGCTTCGAAAAATCCTTTCAAATGACGCATTTGCCAAAATCCAGCAATAACAAGAACTAACAATTGTGCAATTGACCACCATAGAACACGTTGATTAGTCGATTCACTTGTAGCACGAAAACGTTCTTCACGATATCGTTGATAATTCTGTTCTTTGCTTCTGAAAAACCAAAAATTTCAATACAAAAAGTCACTTTTCAGTCACACATACATCTGTTCAACTTGATCTAACAATTGTCGAACACGTAATTGCAATTCAGTTAATTTTTCTTTTGCACTTATTTGCTGATAATCAACTGCATGTTCACCAATGTCAATATCCAAATGAACACGCTAAATCAACACGAAAAAAAAAACAATAAAAATGTTTATCTAATTGACTAATTTTATTTACCAATTGTTGTCCACCAAACCAAGCAGTTGAATTCGAAAATAAACAAATAACATGTTCACCCGGTATACTTGAAGTGAAAGTAAAACGTCCTTCACTTGTGTATAATTTCGAAAGGATAACTTTCTCATCAGGATCCTTGACTTCCACGTGCATGCCAATGCCCGGTGTCGAAGGCAGATATGTATTCGAATTGGCATCATATAATTCAACTTTATATTTACCGATGACTAACGTTTGATCGGGTATTTCTTCGATAAAACATTTACGATCAGTTTCACGTATATGAAAAAAAAGCGACTGGCTTGATATGATTAACTGTAGGACAATAAAGACGAAAAGTAAAATCGATTGATTTCCCATGTTTATATCTTGAAAAAAAAGAAAATCCAAACAGACACACTATCAATTTTCTCCTGAGACAAACAACAAAAAAGCGAGTCCACACGATTACTATTATTATTCTAAAAAAAACACTACGCTCGCTCTAAACGAATGCTACTGCTGCTGCTGCTGCTGCTTGCTGCGTGTAATGAAATAAAATGCTAGCCAATCAACAAATGGAAACACATCAGTTGCATAAATGTGTGACTAACAAACTTGTTTCGTATAGAGGTCAGATGTATGTCAATATGGATTTATCCAGATGGTATTCTTTGGATGAATATGTTTTAGTAGAGTTTTACCGGTTGTTTTTCATCGAAGAAAACCGAAATATTCGATTCAAAGTGAACTTTCTTATTTCTAGATTTAGTCATCAGAAATGGCCATCGGCAAAAATAAACGTTTAACTAAAGGAGGAAAAAAGGGTGGCAAAAAGAAAGTGTATGTTATCATTGTAAAACTTCTCACGACGCTTTTTTGTTTTCTATTCAAGTGCTGATCCATTCTCGAAAAAAGATTGGTATGACATCAAAGCACCAGCTAATTTCGATACACGTAACGTTGGTCGAACACTTGTTACACGAACAACCGGAACAAGTAATTAAGAAATTCGATGAATTCTGCAAATGATATGAAATCTCGATTTTTCCTATAGAAATCGCTTCGGACGCTTTAAAAGGACGTGTATTTGAAGTATCACTCGGTGATTTAAACAAACTCGATGATGAAGATAGCTACCGTAAATTCAAATTCATCTGCGAAGATGTTCAAGGTCGTTATTGTTTAACTAATTTCCATGGTTTGGATATTACAACCGATCGTCTTCGTATGCTCGTTAAAAAATGGCAGGTAAAATGAACAGAAAACTCAAATTCAACTTGTGAATACGAAACAAAATGCCTTGTAGACATTAATCGAAGCACAAGCTGATATTCGTACATCTGATGGATATCTCTTACGTGTATTTTGCATTGGTTTTACTCAAAAAATACGAGGACAAATCAAAAAAACATGCTATGCTCAACATACACAAGTTTGTTGAATCAATCAAAATCTATTCTCGATTAATAGCGTCTTTGTTTATCGTTCAGGTCAAAGCTATTCGTAAGAAAATGGTTGAAATCATGACTCGTGATATCGCTGGTAGTGACCTCAAAGATGTTGTCAACAAACTGTATAACTAACTGCTTTTTTTTTGTTTATTGAATATTCATCTATCGATTGTTATTCTTAATTTAGTATTCCAAATAGCATTGGTTCAGAAATCGAAAAAGTCTGCCGTGGTATTTATCCATTACAAAACGTCATGATCCGTAAAGTCAAAGTCGTTAAAAAACCGAAATTTGACAGTAAGTTTTATGATTTTCGTTTCTTTTCTTATGAATGTTTGACTGTTTGATTTGAAATTCAGTTTCACGTCTCATGGAAATGCATGGTGAAAGTTATGGTAGCACAACTGTTGATGAAAAAGGTCAACGTATCGATAGACCAGACAATTATGAACCACCAGTTCAAACCGATGTTTAGAAATCTTGATCAACAACTATTGTTTTTTCTTTGTTTCGATTCAGAGTCTATTATCGATCCGTTCTCTGTCTGAATAAGAAAATCGAAAAAAAAACGAAGCAAAACAAATAAAACAAAAAAGAAGTTTATTGAAATTCTTGTTTTAAACTGTTTAAAACATTTGAGATATTTATATATGTATGACTTATTGTGCAAGCTTGTTTAAATGATAAGACTTATCTCGATAGTATTTTCATGAATGACACATTAATCTGTTTATTCGATTGATGTAACTAAACAGAAAAGATTCTTTCGTCATAATCAATTATTTCTTTTATGTAAGATAAGTATTTCAAACAGTTAATCAACAAGTGTGAACAATATCAAAAGAAAGATTAGATTGCGATGTTTGCAAAATGTCTATATTGTCAAAAGGCTCATATTCTTCATATATATTCGATTCAATACGACCTACCTGTTGGGGGTAAACAAAAAAAACATGTCGAGTAACAACATGAAAAGCACGATGTCCCTCCTACTTCTTTTGCCGCATGATCACTAAAAAATGATTAATCGATGATATCTGTTGCTATTTGATGTCTCGTCCCTAACTCGAGGCCCTACATTTGTTTGTAAGATTCATACATATAAATCATTAAATTTATTTTTCTTTAATTTATATTTCTCTTCGTTTTGCTCTCTCTCTCTCTCTTTCTCGTTTTTTTCTTCTTCTTCTTATAAATCACGTTTGTCGCTTAGCTTAATGTATACATGGAGAGAATGAGAAATTGCTTGGTGTTGTTCGCCGTCCTATGCATTTGTGCCACGTTATATTGTCTGATGAAATAATTTTCTTTTCATCATACATTTCTTTCTTTTTTTCCTCTATTTATAAATTTGCTCTTTTTCTTCTCTTAGTTGTAGATTTCTGTCTTGAAATAGAAAGAAACATTTCATTCTGTTTTTTTCATTAAACAATACAAAAGAAATCGATTCACATCAAATAATTATGTGTGGTACGTATTGTTGATTTATTGTTTTCACCTTGAAATGCGTATCGATTTTCTATTTTAAAAAGGAATATTTGGATATTTGAATTATTTGGTTAAACGTGATCGAAAATTCATCGCAGATATATTGATAAATGGCCTCCATCGTTTAGAATATCGTGGCTACGATTCGTCTGGTATTGCATTCGATGGTGCTGATTTCAATGAAGAAAACGGTTGTAATAAGCGAGCTTGTATTGTCGTTCGACAGAAAGGCAAAGTTGAAGAACTTGAACACGCTGTCAAATGTGAGAAAAAGAAAACAAAATAAATATTTGCATGTTTTTATTGTTGTTGTTGTTGGTTAGCATTGGAAAATATTGATTGGACTGGTGAATTTACGGTACATGTGGGAATTGCTCATACACGTTGGGCAACGCATGGCGAACCAAGTGCTGTTAATTCTCATCCACAACGTTCGGATGATGACAATCAATTTGTTTGTGTTCATAATGGAATTATTACGAATTATAAAGATATTAAACAATATCTCGTAAATAATGAGTTGAAACTATGTTGATTACGAATCATGTTCGTATTTAGATTAATCGTGGTTATAAATTTGAATCAGAAACTGATACTGAAGTTGTAATTAAATTGGTTAAATATCTTTATGAAAAACATAAAAATGAAAATATATCATTTTTAAAATTAATCGAAATGGCTTGTTTACAATTAGTAAGCAGTTTTTTTAAAAATTTAATTTCGCTAATATTCTTTCGAAAATTGAAATTCATTAGGAAGGCGCATTTGCTTTGCTATTCAAAAGTGTTCATTATCCAGGCGAATTATGTGCTACTCGGTAAGAATATAATTTCATTCGAAAATTCAATGAAATTGTTTGTTTAGTCGTGGAAGTCCAATGGTAATTGGTGTTAAATGTGCTGATGAATTAGTATCGAATCATGTTCCTGTTATGTTTAGTAAAGGTAAATTGAGTTTATTTTGATCGTGATTTTCGAATGAGTCATTGATATTCAATCGATAAAATGAAATTAGATATTTCTGCAAATCCTCGACATGCGAAAGGTAATTTTGCTTGTCAATGTTTGTTCGACTAATCTTTGTCCGCATGAATAAGACTGTTGATGTTAACTCGCTTAGGCTTATCTCTTAACTTTGTTTTTTTTAGCCGAACCAGAACCAACAGGTAGGTTGCTTTCATTTTCTAGTTGACATTGATTTAAATTAGTTTCGATTTCATCGAACAGAGATTGAATTTGTCTTCGATTGATTGCTTAGATTTACGCGGAGTTTTTTCACCATCATTAGTCATTGCTGACCAAACAGCTACTGATTTAGCTGTCACAGGCAATAATCGCAGTATTGAATATTATTTTGCTTCCGATGCCAGGTGAATAACTCGTCTCTTTCGACGATTTTTTCGTCATTGATAAAGATTGTTTTTCGTAGTGCGATTATTGAACATACAAATCAAGTTATCTTTATGGAAGATGATGATATTGCCGTTGTTAGCAATGGTGCGTTGACAATTCATCGAAGTCAACATGAAGTATCAGGTCAATCGGCAACTCGAGAAATCATTGAGTTAAAAATCGAATTACAACAAATTATGAAAGGAAACTATAAATATTTTATGCAAAAAGAAATCTACGAACAGCCCGAATCAGTTGTTAATACAATGCGTGGTCGAGTCAATTTCACGACGAAAAAAGTCGTACTCGGAGGTATCAAAGATTATATCAATGAAATTCGTCGTTGTCGACGATTGATTTTAATTGCTTGTGGAACAAGTTATCATTCGGCTGTTGCCACACGACAATTGCTCGAAGAATTGTCCGAATTACCAGTTATGGTTGAATTAGCATCGGATTTTCTCGATCGAAATACGCCTGTTTTTCGTGATGATGTTTGCATATTTATTTCGCAATCAGGCGAAACAGCTGACACAATCTTAGCATTACGATATTGCAAACAACGCGGCGCACTTATTGTTGGCTTTACGAATACAGTTGGCTCGAGTATCTCGCGAGAATCACATTGTGGTGTGCATTTAAATGCTGGACCGGAAATCGGTGTCGCAAGTACAAAAGCGTATACGAGTCAATTTCTCGCGCTTGTTCTTTTCGGTTTGGTTCTATCGGAAGATTCGATTTCGAAAGAACCTCGTCGTCGTGATATTATTGATGGTCTTCAAAAATTACCGGGATTAATTAAAGAAGTACTCAATTGTGACGATAAAATACGTGAATTTGCTGAAACTCTCTACAAAGAATCGTCGTTGTTAGTTATGGGCCGAGGATTTAATTTTGCTACGTGTCTCGAAGGCGCTCTAGTGAGATCAACGAAGTATTTTTTAGCTTTTCATTGAATCTTCTTTTTCAGAAAGTCAAAGAGTTGACTTATATGCACTCGGAAGGCATTCTTGCAGGTGAATTAAAACATGGACCATTGGCTATGGTTGATGACACCATGCCAATTGTAATGATTATTATGGATGATCCAGTTAAATCTGTAAGTTGACAATTTGTATTCTCTCATCGACATTCGATAGAAAATGTTTTTTTTTTCTCTAGAAATGTATGAATGCTTATTCACAAGTTCATGCAAGAGGTGGTCAACCGATTTTAATCTGTAATGAAGATGATGAAGAATTAGTTAAACTAGCCAATCGACATATAACTGTTCCACGGACAGTCGATTGTCTTCAAGGAATCTTATGTGTTGTACCTATGCAATTGCTCTCGTTTCATATTGCTGTTTTACGTGGTTATGATGTCGATTGTCCGAGAAATTTGGCTAAATCAGTTACTGTTGCTTGAGAAAAAAAACAACTCAAAATAAACGAACCAATAAGAACAACAATTATTTCATCATACATTCGGATACATTATCCTTCCCCTATTGCTCGATTTCAATTTCATTTATTTATCCATTTTGTGATCAATTTTGCTTGTTATTAATCTTTATTTGTTTTGAAAAGTAACTAATGGTTTCTTTGTCATATTCTATCAATAATAATAAATTTGAAAATGAAAACAAGGAATTTACAAAATCGTGCAATTTATTCAAAGGAAGAAGAACGTGATTTTCTTGTACGATTAATAAAAAAATAAATCAAATGAGATATGTTCATCGTTTTCGTAAACGTGGCGATTGAAAAAAGTCATTTTCCGTTTTCTCGATTTCGTAATTGTATTTCTGAAATGTTTTCTGTAAATGTAAACTTCGATTTGACGCTAAACGTGCGTCGAATTGATCGAGTTTAGCCGATACAGTATACATTAATGTTCGAATATCTTTGTATTTATACGCACGTAGACGTTCTTCATCGAATTTTTTCGATGCTAACCATTCATCAATATCCGATATGTAATCGAATGCAGCGCAACCTCGAATATTTTTTATTCGATGATCGATTCCGTTGTCGATCAAAACACAAGCTGCATCGATATTATTCGTTCGAGCAGCGATAAATAAAGGTGTTTCTTTCGATTCATTCGTTGCATTCGGATCAAAACCAAGTGAGAGTAAGAATTTGAGTGGCTCGACTGAAGCCATCGATGCAGCCAAATGCAAAGCACTACAATTGCACATATTTTGTGAACATAAAATCGAAACTCAACATACGTATTTCCTTCATCATAGGTCATGCCTAATGTTTCATTTCCTTGTTTGCATAGAAATTGTAAAAGTCGTTCAGGTTCTGTCCTTTAAAATTTATACATTCGTAGTAAAATGAAAATTCAATGTAACATACGAATGTATTTTTTCCATGAGAATATCATTGATTAAATTCTTAGCTTCATTCTGTTTGAATTCAAATCCTTGTCCGACTAGCCTATTTTTAAATCGTTGTTTTTCGAAACTTTCGATTTGATCTTTTATTTTAACTTACCAACTCGCTACATCTAAATGATCGTATTGCAACGCTAATGCTAACGTTGACGGACTCGATTTCTGTTGAGCAAGTTGATTTGATTCTCGAACTTTCTTCTCATCAAGTTCAAATAACAATTCTAAAACATCTACATGTCCATTTTTTGCTGCTAATTGAAAACATGTTTCTCCATTTGAATTCAATCCATCCACATCCGCTCCATATTCATGTAGAATTCGAATTCCATTCAAGTCAATCGTTTGATTATGTTCTCCGGCACATTTCGTATGCAAAGGCGTGTTACCCTCGTAGTCAACTGCGTTGACATCAGCGTTTGATTCCATGAGAAACTGTAAAATAAGTCGAAATTCGAAAGAGAAATGATCGAAAATGAAAACCAACTTGAAGAATATGAATATCACGAGTACGATGAAGAGCTGTTCTACCTTGAAAATCTCGAACATCGGGATTAACATTTAGTTTTAATAGACGTCGAATAGCGGGAAAATTCGAAAAATAACAAGCCGTATGAAGTAACGTACTTCCATTAATAAATCTACAAGAATTTCTTCTATTTTTTCATAGCTTTTTCACTAAAAAATCTCTACCGGCTATTTAATGAACTAAAAACAGAAGAAATTTGATTTCTCTATCAAATTTTTTCTTGTAAAAAAAGTTACCTCAATGTATAATGATCTTCAACGTGATCGCTAATCACTCGATCAAGCATTTCTCTATTTCCCGTTGTTAACACCGGTACAACCGACGCGATAAATGCACAAACATCTACTCTTATAATCAGTAAACGAAATATTTCTCTTGACTTTTTTCTTTACTTTTCAATGTCTGTTGAAATTCTCCACCAATACACAACTCATAAATTGTTTTCTTTCGATTATTCGTCAATGTTACATCAGCTCCATATTCCAATAAAAGCTAATCAATCGAAAAACTTCTCAATCGTCCATCGCCTTTTCGTTTCGATTTACTTTCGCACATTGAGTTGCTAATTTTTCAGCTGCTATAAACAAAGGTGTATTTCCATCTTTATTTAAACTATCAACCTGAGCACCGTTATCCAAACAAAATCGAGCAATATTCTTTGAAAAACAAACGGGAGAGAATAAAAACCAACGAACAATGAGAACGACTCACCACTTGATTATGTTTACAAGCGACATGTAAAGCAGTATTGAGCGTATTTGGCTCTTGCATATTAACAAAATTTGGATAGAGTTTTTGAAAGAATTGAATGAGATGCTCGACTGAATCGTAGTGACCGTCAACACAAGCTTTGAGAAGAAAATTATGATAAAATTTCAATGAATCAGGAAAAACTTGATAGAGAAATATGGTCTTATTTGGAAGAATTTTATTTTGTGTTGGAGCATTTATATAAACCTAGATGAGACTAAACATCGAGAGAGAACAAAAATTTGTTTTGTACTTCGTATTGAGGATATCGATCAGCTTTGACTTCGGTATTTTCATTGATATTTGAAATACCCAAAATCGATCGAACATTTGCTAAGCAAGAAACAAAAGAATTAAATCGAAGATTCGCAATAAAATTGTCTACCTTTTCGAATAATTGGGTGTAAACTATCATCATCATCTAAATTCCAATCAATCGTCAAATTAAAATCGATTGATTTAGGTTTTACTTTTGCATAAGGATTTATCAACAATAATCTGTCGTGTATTTTTATGAATTAAAATAAACGATCGTTCAGCTGTAACAATTTCCTGCTTACGTTCTAAGATTTGATAAAATGCTTGACCTTCAGTTAATATCTGCATATATTTTGTGTTTTAATTTTACGAATTAAAATCGATTGTCTTACTAAATTAACCGCTTTTCGACGACATACTTCTCCAACAGTCATCTCTTCGGAAACTTCAAACCAATCATAACGAACTTGCATTTTATTCGCAATAATCGTCGATACTTTCGATCGTGTTTGTACAACATGTTCTCTCCATTGCATGGCACTACGTAAATCATAATCTCTTCTCAAAGTTGACAATTCTAAATCAAACTAAATATTAGATTTACAGATTTTCTTCATTTTACCCGTAGCATAATTGAGTATTTCGTGTTCTAATCGTGCTTTATCTTCTTCTAAGTCCGTTTGCTGTAACATTCTTAATTTATGTGTGGCATTGAAATGTCTTCGACGCATTTCATCCTAAATTCATTCGAATAAGAATACCTATTCAGTGAATATATTTTGTGCTTACAGCTCGTCGAATAGCAACTTCATGTTGACGGTATTTAAAAAAAACTAAGAAAAAATAGCACATAAATGCACAAATAGCCATCTCATCAGCCTAAATTGAGCATCTTATCATCGAATATCGCATTGAAAGTCTTACTAAAACGAGATCTTCTGAGTTTAAATTTGATTTACAACAAAGTACATCATCGATAATTGCTAATGTCAGATTGAGACTCCATCTATTTTCATCAAACAACAATCTGAAAGGAATCTTTCGAAATTTGATCAATCAAACCGATCATTGAGCAGAATTTCTGTTGGAATTAAATGTGGAATGAAATAATTGACTAAACAGCATAAGACACGTAAATCGGACAGTTCAGTAAGTTTAGTGAAATTGATTCGACGACCTTCGGGTGTTTTCTCAATGAAATCAAAATTTGAATTGGAAAGTTAA
>Ga0209922_101460_pt1 | contig 22730 bp, 26 predicted proteins | sample ThiBiot_500_biof_FD_183946 | JGI IMG/M metagenome (GOLD analysis project Ga0209922, IMG submission 183946) | Wastewater bioreactor microbial communities from Cape Town, South Africa - Thiocy_expt_500_biof (SPAdes) | ecosystem: Engineered > Bioreactor > Thiocyanate-remediating > Anaerobic-Aerobic ...
TTGTTCATTTGTTGATGCCATTGTTGATTTTGAATGGCATAGCAAATACTTTGAATATGTGGAAGAAAATTCGTATAAGTTAAATAACCGAATGAATTTTGTGTCAGATTTTTCAGACAATCCTGTCGATGATTATTGATTAATATTAATGAACAAATACTATTTGGATTAATACCAGTTGAATTCAAATGACAGAATGTAAAATGAAGAGCTAATGTTATTTGAATATCAGATGAAAGTAATGAACAATCGAATGGTTTCGATTCATTTTGATTGAAAACTTGTTCGAGTGAACGTGATAGACATGGTTGAACTTGACTATCAAGACAATTTACAGAAATAATTAAACTAATCGAAATAATCACTCGTAAGAAGAAAAAGTTCATTCTTGAACTTGAACTTATGAAATATCTTTTGAAACAAACAAAGAATCATCCATTCTGTCGTGTTTTTTTTACTTTACTATCCATCGTTTTGATAGCGCAGATGTCACTTTGAATTCATCATAAAGATTCTCATCAATTCTTTTTAGTTGATTTTTTAATAATAACAAGAATGAAATGAACAAAAAGAAGATGAAGTTAAAGACAAAAAAAAACTTAAATTAAACTTATGTCCGCACGATAAAAAGAAAGGAAAACTTAAACATAAAGCGATTCCGAGTTAAATATGTTTTTTTTAGGCTTGGTTTTGTTTCAGATCGAATAAATCAATGGAAAACGAAAAAGATAAAGAAAAAGAAAAAAAAAGAGAGAGAGAGAGTTATAACCATATGTGTCTATTGTTGTGCTAAGAAAAAAGAACGAAAAACCGAAGATGAAAAAATGTTGGTAAAACCAAATAGTATTGACGATAAGTTACAGAGACAAAAAAAAAGAAAAAAAAATGTGAAATTAGTTATTGTTTTTTTTGTTGTGCTTCTTGAAATGAACGGAATATGAATGACAACTTGATACATTTATATCACATGGTTGATATTCGATTGAATTCACGTATCTCTGAGAAATTCATCGACATCGTCGTCATCAAATTGAATATCCTAAAGCAAAATAAATGTCAATTAGTTCGAAAATAAAAACAAATAATTAATGTTATCATGCTAAATTATTGTCTATACCCCCTTTTCCCCGAACAAAGAAAAAACGCATAAATAGAGAAGAGATAGTGCATGCGATTGTTAACCAACGTGCAGTTAAGTGTTATTTGCAAACATAAGTCTACATCGTCATTTAGTTTTTTTTTTAAGATGACGATTTATTCCTCAGTGTCAACGTTTTTACCTCGTCCTCGTCAGTAGGCTTTTTAATAACTCCTGTTGATGGTTCGATATCAACGTCGCTTACATCGTCTTTATCGAGGTCGATGTCGAAATCTTCGAGTTCTTTTTCAAGATCACTCATTGATGTTTTTCGAGCTGTTGCTGTTGCTGTTGTTGTTGCGGCTTTTACTGGTGCTGGTGGTTGGGAAGGAGGAGGTGTTGAACCTTTAGTTGGCACATTCGGAGATTGGGAACGAGAACGATCAGAAGAATTACTAGGTGGGACTAGTTTACTAATTGTGGATGCTTCATTGCTTGTTGTTGGTTTTGGTTGTGATGGAGGAGGAGGAGCAACAAAAGTTGGTTTGATTTGTGTTGTTGTTGATGGAATTGGTTTCGATACTTCATTAGCATCAGCAAAATTATCTTCATCTTCATCATCATTGTCACCTGTATTTTTGTTCGATTGCACTGGAACATATGAGAACTGTTCATTTTCTTCTGCTTCATGCATTTCACCAATTGGATTTCGTTCCCAATTTGGCACAACTGTTTGAAAATCTCGTGCTGCATTTGATTTTCTTTGTTGTTTTAAATATTGTTCGGTTTTATAGGAATCAACTAAACCAGGAAATAGATTTTCATAATCAGTTGGATTAGCTAAAGCTTGTGCAGCTCGATCCATATTCATTTGTTGTAATTTTTCTCTCCATAAACCAACAATACGGCCGATTTGTGCAGGTAAATATGTTCGACAGAAGAATGCTGCTTCGGGTAAACGTTGATTTTCGATAAGAATTTCTAGACATTGATCTAATTTTCCCAAGACAAAATTCGATAGAAAAGCAATATTAAATTGTTCAGTTTTTCTCGATTGTTCAGCAATTGTCGACATCAATTGTTTATCACTCGATGCACTTGCAAGAAGTATCAACGAACCAAATGATTGTGCACGTGTTAAACATTCTTGAACTAAATTTAAATTGCCAGCTTTAGTTGCAACTTCGGATAATTGCAACCATTTTTGTTCATTTTCCATTTCAACAGCAAGATCGTAGCATATTTGTAAATTACCTAATTGTAATGCTAAATCGAATTTATGTTCATTATCTAATGTAACAACTAAGGCTTGCTGTCGGTAGCCTTGTTTTTCAAGGAAATGTGCAACACGTGTTCGTTGCTCTTTCGGAATTGTTGGAAGAACTTGATCGGCCGTTTCGAAATCTTTACGCATAACTGCTGTTTGATATTCAAGTACCGATAGGGATAATTCAAATGATACAATTGACATTTCTTTATCACCCAAATATAAACGATTTTCATTCGAAACATAACCTAATAAGTACATCACTCGATCTAAATGTGAAATTGTTACGATTTCTCCGCCAACATAATAATTAATACGATTAAGAGAATTCGTATAAATAAAACAATCACCAATCCAAATGCCTGTTTTGACAATTTCAGGAATTTCGTCAATTGCATCAAATGCATCTTCGATTCCATCTTCGGACACAAGATCTTTGTTTCCTGCAGCAGCTGCAGCGGCTTGAGGATTATATCGAAGAATGTAAAATGATTCTTCAGTTGCAATACAAACTAAATCACTATTTTGACTCCAATAGACAGTTTTCGGAACGATTTCAATACGTCGAACTAAACTTAATGTATCCCAATCGTAGAATGTTAAGCCCGAATATGATCGAACACCTAAGAGAACACCACCAAAAATGCCTTCAGCGCCTGATTCAGGTTTAAATGTTTTCTTTTCTTTGAAATTTTTAAAGATTTTAACCATATTTCCATCTCGAACAGCATATTCCGATGAATCTTGTGACCAAACAAATTCCATTGCATTGCCATAGCTTTTATTACGTAAAGTAATCGCCGTATAAATAATATATTCACCATCACCACAAACAACAACGAAACGGCCATTTGGTGAATGTGATAATGTTTGTGGATAGATTTCACAACTGCCCATATCTTTAACATTTAATGGAACTTTTTCTCCATCTTTTAATTCTTGATCACTAGATAATTGTTTTAAATTAACTTGTTGAATTTCACAATGTTTAGCCCAGACAATTTTGCCTGATGACGCATCCATAGACATAGCTGGTTCTTCACGACCCAATTTAATCATCATCGTGCCTTCGTCATAACCAAGTGCAACATTATTCGAACCTTTCAAACATGAAATTGTCCAGCAACGTTCCAAACCATAGTTTAATGTTGATTCAAGACGATACGTATTCGAATGCCATAATTTAACTGTACCATCTTCGGAACCACTGAGAATAATCGGTAGTTCAGGATGAAATGAAACACAACCGACATTTTGTGAATGACCTTCTAATGTTTGTACACATGTTTTATTTTGATAATCCCAAATTTTAACTAAACGATCATCACCACCAGATACAAGATATGGTTTATCACCGCCTGAATAATAATCAACACAATTGACACCTTTTTCATGACCTTCGAGAGTAAAATTCGGTTGAGTTGATCCTAATTGCCATACCTAGAAATAACATTCGATGAATTGAAATTCATTGTTTTTGTTTCTTGTTTTTTTTATTACTTTAACAGTACGATCAAGTGAAGCTGATGCAAATGTATTATTATCCTTAGGATTAATTGCTATTTGCATAACATAATGAATATGTCCTTCGAATGTTTGTTTCAATGCCCATTTAGCATCCCAATCCCATAGTTTTATTGTCATATCATCTAATATTATTTTAAAAAAAAAAGAATAATTCAAATAAATATTTCTTTCTTATCTTTCTACATACCACTACTCGTTAGAATATATGATTGTGTTGGATGAACAACAACCGAACGTATATAATCACTATGTGCTTCGAATTGATGTAAACGTTCGAGTGTATTATAATTATAAACACGTATAAGCATATCATCCTAAATAAAAAACAATTTTTTTTTGCAAATTCTCAATTCATTTCGATGACATACGGATGCAGTAATTGCCCAATTTTTTCGAACAACAAATTTACCAGCTCGAACTGGTACATCACATATTTCGAATGTTTTTATTAATTGCTAGACGAAAAAAAAATACGAAGAAGAAGAAGATTAATTAATTTCAATTGTCATTTGTAATCTACTTGAGTATCGTGATTGTAAATATGCGCATGACCATTATAGAGTGTGACTAAAATCCACGGTTCAGTAGGATGTATATCAACGCATTTTACACGATCTGATCGAACCGATAATTTACGCTTGACATCAAGGCGCAGAGGCTGGAAAAAGAGGAGAAAAAAAAACAATAGAAAAATAAAAGTGAAATTTATTTAAACAAAAATTTCGTTCTACCATCTTTAATTAATAAATAATCGAATCAAACAGTAATGATCCTCTAGAACGAACGAGTAAAATTCAATTGAATTTGAGTTTTCAACTATCGACAAAAGAAAATTAATAATTAAGATTCAAAAAATGGTACACGTAAACAAAAGTAACACACAACAAGAAAAATCTGTCCACGTCCGATGGATTCAGTATTTTACACACAAACACGAACCAATTGTATTTTTTCCTTTTGCTTCTATTTTACTTAACCGAGAAATAAATATCTACGCATACCAAAACATCGTTTACAGATGGAGTTAGTTACCGAATAGACATTCTTACCTTCATGTCAAGGTCATTAGCACAAAGCTTTCTTTTTTCATTTCAAGTGTAAATTTTTACGGATTTGCTTCGTTTTTTTTATTATCAAATTTTCAAGGTTACATTACTGTCATACGGTATTTAACAGAAAAAGAAAATCACACAAAATTCAACCGGACAAAATGAAAATTAAAGAGAATAAAATGCATTGAATATATATTTACATGGAAGAATGAATAGTTTTATTCATTTTCAAATTAAAACTTCCGATTATACTCGATTCGATAATTGTTGTTGTTGCTCACTAGCTGATTGAAATTCAGGAAAGAAATTAAATTTATAATGTTTAACCTGCATTTCTCGTTCACGATCCGTTCGTTGATGTTCCAATGTTGAATCATCATAAGCATCTAAATTCGGTCGAATATCATTCGATATTGACCATTGATCATCATTACCTTGACAGTATGTTATTAATTCTTGAAACATATCGTTTAATTCATTAAGAAAACTTTTTGCTGAGAAACAATAGAGAAAAAAATTAATTGCATGAGATGTAAATTGTATGGAATTAACTGTTATTTGTATCATATAACGATATGTACGTTCGGTTTTTGATTCTAAATGATGACGAAAAAAAACGAAATAGATACATGCTGGAAGTGTTAAAATAACGAATACGAATGTTAAAATAATCAATAGAACAGTTAATTGTCGATAACGTTCGAGATTCTTTCGTTGAACGATCGGTGGAGTCGATTCATGTTGTGCACGACTTGAACGTACAGTTACAATAATAATATACGTATTACATAAGCACATCAACGCAAATGGACATAAATTATAAACAACTAAATGGACACGTTCCCATTGAGGATAAATATAACCTGGATTTGATAATGTTCGATAGCATTTAACATCACCTGTTTCAGTTTGATAACCATTGTAAAGTAAAATATGACTATTTAATAAAATACAAGCACATGTTAATATACCAATATAGATTTTCGTATATTTCAATTGTCCAAATGATTGTTTCCAACGTAGCCAATAGAGATTCAACGCACGATCTAGATGAATATTAGACAAGAATAGATACCATATATATATATTTATTTTAATTAACAATGAATCTAGTGAATAATTAATAAGTACATGACGACTCATCGGAAAGAAAAACAACATGCTGATTTTTCAAGTCAGTCAGCCGCTCACTAATTAACAAAATTATAGTTTTATAATATTTTTATACGTTTCTCCTCGTTTTTTTTTTGATAAACTAAATCAACAATACTTACCAAGACTAACTGCTGTTAAACACCAACTCGATAACTGTAAACTAACAAATGTTAAAAATGATATAACACGACAATGTATAAGCGAAATTTCTTCAATATTATCATGATTTATACTAAGATTAAATTTATAAAAACTATTTAAATTCCAACCGTATAATGAGATTGTATCACATATACTAACGACAATTAAATAACGAATTGTAACTAAACGACGAAGATTACGTCGTAGTAAAACACTTATTGTTAGAAAATTGCCAACTGTTCCAACAATAATCAAAACGAGAGCATAAATACTCAGAAATTGTATGACAATTAAATATCGATTCGTATTTCTCGATAGATTTGTTTCATTAAGATTTGTATCTCGGAAATTGTCCGACATCTAAAAATTAAGATCATCAAAAGTTCAAATCTTAGAACTTCATTAAACTTACAATAGAAATTGAAGAAGTAGTCATGATAGTAAATTAGCAATTGAGAAGAATATTAATGTACCACGAAAAGAGAAAAATGAGAATTATACTAGATTCTTTGTCATTTGTAATTAACGGAAATATATCGTATGTCGTTTTTTTTCTCTTATATGCTAAAAAAATTAAGAAAATCCAGCAATTACGCAGATAAGAAGAAAAAGTTTATTCGGTAGATGTAGTTCGAAAAAAAAATAACCTGAAGAGAAACGATTCTCATTAAATAACATAGAATTGAAAATAATCGACATGTCATATTTTTATATGGTGGTACGATGTTTGTCTTCAGAGTAAGACTGTTTCTTTTTCCTTCTTCTTCTTTTTCTCGCTTTTAATGTTCTTCATGCAATCAGAGAGATTGTCAAGGAGAATGCATAGGGAAAAAAAAGAAACGAAGAAAAGGAGAGAGAGAGAGAGAAAAAAACCGAGAATATAGGTTTATTTTTTTTTTCTACACATAAAACATCTAACGCTGAGTTGTCAGTGCTAACATCAATCCTATTAAATTTTTCAACATTTGACAGTTCTACTATCACTTTTATCTTTATGTGAAGCCAATGGAGAAAGAAAAGAACTAGTTTACTCAACGTGCTTTAGTACTCTTTTTCTTTTGCTTAGAAAAACAAAGGAAAAATATTGACGCGAAAATTAGTTCAAACGCGATTTTTTTCTCGGTCTCCCTCTCTCTTTCTCTCGACTTGAATATTGAATTTGGGTTGAGCCGGTTAATTCCGAAGGATCTGTCGAGATCAATTGAAATGAGAAATGCATTTTGTCAAGCCGGAAAAGAAGTCGAGTAATAGAATGTTCTCAAGGAAAAAATAATAGAAAGAGAAAGTCTTTGCACAACGAACAAAGCAATGAAAGAATAAATAAATGCGAGAAAAAGCGTGCAAAAAAAGAGAGAGAGAGAGAGAAAGATATATAATATAGATTCCAACTGTCATTTTTCTAGTTAGAGGATATTCAGTAGATCTAAATTATATTTAACAAACGCTCTCAACTAGAACTTTGTGTTTTAATAATAAAAAAAAAAACTTTCGAACAATTGAATTACTATCGTTGTTAAATAGATCGAACTATCGAATTTCACTTAGTTGAAGAGAAAAATAAATAGAGCACAAACACACAAAAAGAAATTAGACTTATTACTTTAGTTTTAAAACTAAATTTTGTTGAGTTAATTCAATTGTATTAATCGAGCAATTGTGAGGCAAATAGTCATTGAAAAAAACATACATATATATTTATATTTCAAATGTCAAGGGTAATTCTTCTTCTTTTCCATAGAATTTTAACAGCAATCAAATGTATTCCATCTATCGATCATCAATGATTTATACGAAAATAAATATGAATATCGACATGACAAATCGTTTTGGCATGTATATGCATATTTAAATTTTTTCTATTCCTTCTCAATTAATGCTTCCACTAGTTTAGTAGTCCTATCGATCTATCTCAAGAGAATTTAACGAGGAAAACAACAATTCGTTTAATTTTCTTCTATTAAGATAAATTATGCATTAGTTGAAATTCTATTGAAAATGATTTTTTATTTGCATATGAAAGTCTATGTTACTGTTCGTGTTTTCGATATGAAACTAACGATATGCTGATAAAATCAACGAACAAAAATACGTGTACGTTGTACTAATGAATTATTTATTTTCTTTACGGGCTATTTTAATGATCATAAATGCTGTAAGAGAGAATACATGCAAACATATCATTTATTTCAAATATAAATAAACCAATGTGACGAGATTTTGGTTGATCGAGACGAAAAAAAAAATGCCAGATGTCACATGTGAACTGTTGTATTAATCTTCGATTGTTTCATTGTTAGAAGTCAACTATCTTTAGCCTTTAAAAAAAAATAACGACGACGAGAAACCATGCAGAAAAAGGTAATTAAGGATGAGAATTTGTGTTTTTTTTAGTTTTCTTGTAGAGTTGGACTCTGTTGTAGTAAAAACTAGCTTGATAGAACAAGAAACCAGTTGAAAATCATATAATACTATGGAGGTGTGAACAATAAAAAGTAATAAAATTATTTTTGAATAATTCACAAGTCAATGATGGTAATCAATCTCAAGAGTTCGATAGAAAAATAAACGCCATCGCTATCGTTATAAAGCTCGACTCGTATTCGTTGAAACTACAATTGATGGTATATCTGCAATAGTAAGACTTGTTGGAATTGGATCCGTGATATTTGATAATGCATTATTAAATGTAGTTTCTGAAGAAATACCAACAAACTCTGTATCAGTGTATGTAACCATTGGTCGAGAATATATATTGGCACGATGATGGAAAATATTCCATGTCATTTACGGCTCAAGGTACCACTGATAACGTTGGTTATATTCTCATCGTTACTGATTCCATTAGGATTACCCATTAAGTTAGAACAAGACAAAATTGATGTTCTATCTAATTCATAGATCAAGGTCAAATTCGATTGAAGTAGAACTGTTGTAGATTGTACAAAAGGTGTAGTACTCTGATTTCCGACAACGATGCCGATGGCTATACATGCAGTAATAAATGTTCCCATGATCAGTATAGTCAATGTTTAAATTGTAATACGAATAATTTTGGACGCGTTAAAAGCAATTTGTGTACTCGCATGCATCTTATTACACTATGCACTGATTTGATCATTTAATTATATAATTATATTTTTCTTTCATAATTAGTATTTTTTTTGCTTGATCATTCTTCAAATTGACAATATTTAAACGAAAAAAAAAGAAAAGAGCTTTGGAACACATCTCTTGTATTGTTCTAATCGAATGTACATTGAAAAGAAAGCAGCCACTGCACTTTTTAAAAAACAAAAGAAAAGACAAGACACAGATGAAACAAGAGTGAAGTAGAGAATTCGATAAAAGACAAAGCCGAACAGAAAAAAAATGAGATTAGAAGTAATTCGCCATCATCATCATCGTCATCATGATGAATTATCTGTTTGTATCGATTCATTGAGAAAATTAAAACAAAGTATTGTATCATCATGTGAACTTGAAATAATTTGAAATTCATCGAATTGAAGACGAAATACTCGTCCAGTGTGTTCAGTCAATGTACGAATACATAGTGGTGATTGAGAACGTGGATCAAGAGCTGCAACAAGATCCCAAATTTTGATTTTACCTAAAAACAAAAACACACAATGACTATGTCACACATTGTTTTTGCTCATTTCATACCATCATAAGCGCCTGAAACAATTCGTTTCGAATCGAAACGTATACAACGAACAAGTTCATCATGTCCTTCAAGTATACGTAGACAAGCACCACACTCAATATCCCATATTCGTATCGTATTATCTGATGAGCCACTAACAACGATTTTATCACGATATTGTAAACAAGCTATGCCACGTTTATGTCCAAGTAATGTTCGAACAAATTCACATGTATTTGTATCCCAAACTTTAATTGTTCGATCGCCACTTGCACTAACGATATATTTATCATCGAAATCGACGACATTCACCGCTGCTCGATGACCGACAAGTACACGTCGAATGGTTATATCCATCGATGAATTCATTTGCCACACAGCTATCGAACGATCTTTCGAACATGTCACCATTGTACCATTGGAAAATCTCAAATGTAGAACAGCTTCGCAATGATGTAACAAAGTATTCATTAATTCTCCTGTTTGTACATTCCATATTCGAATAGTTGAATCAGATGAACCGGTTACAATAATTTTCTCATCATATTGAAGACATAGAACACTTCCATTATGTCCAGTTAAAACTTTTGTACATTCAAGTGTTTGACGATTCCAAATTTTAATTGTATTATCTCGAAGACCGCTGATGATTTTCTCGTCATCATATTGTAAACAATAAACACCTTTGCTATTCTGTGATCGACATTGAATTTTTTCTAATTGAAAATTGCCCGTACGCCAATTGTCTTCGATTTGTTTGATGTCATGCAAAATCTTCGGATACAAATTTCGATAGAATTCATGTGTTGGACTAGATTCATTTGCTATTAACATTTGACGAAAAAGATATTTTATCCAACCACGTCTTCTCGATAGGCCTTCCCATAAACAATCGGATTGAACCTTTTGTTCGATCAATTTTTTCCATAACATTCCTAAACGACGAATCAATTACAAAACTATTCAAATTTTTCAGTCGTACCTTGTGCAATAACATGATACCATTCTCGACAGACGAGTTCCGTCGATGCTAAACTTTGATAATCTAAATAGCCGAGAATTTTCTCAGCAATATGTTCGAGACCATGTGCTGCTAATTGTCGAATGAAATCTCGTTGCAACATTGGCAGCAAAAACATATTGATTTGTCCGTGTTGATGACTGTGCATGTATTTCAAAAGATTTTCAACGAAATCCAATTGCTCTCGATCGTTCCATGTCGAGAAAATATTGAGAAACTGTTCACTTGTTTTTTCATAATCATTCGAAAGAATTTTATTTAAATGACTATTCAGTGATGAAGTCGAGACGAGCATAGACGAGGGTGGCGATGATGATGTTTGATCGTCCGTTGTTATTATCGGATTGTCAGTGCCTGAGTTTGACTGGATTGTTTCCATAGTTGAATGGAATTATGAATGCATATCGTTCGAAAAATATGTCAATTTATCTAAAACAAAACAAAGAAAAGACTTATGCTTATAGATATTTATAAGAAACTTTTTTTTGTTGTTTTTATTTTGCAAGTAGATATCATGACGAAAGAAGAACGAGCGAGAGAGAGAAAGAGAGAGAAAACAAAACAAACAAATATACGAACAGGACAACAAAGTTTTTAAATGTGTATGTGTGTTGTTGTATGCATCCGAAAAACTGACTGTACAAATATGAGAGAATTTAAAAAAAAAGAAAGAAAGAAAGAAAGAAAACGAAACTGAAGCGATGAATAGAAAAAACGAGAATAAGAAAGAAAAAAAGAATTTATGTTATGCTTATTATTTGTCATTGATAAAAATCGATATTAATCATATTTCGAATATTGTTTCGCTGTTGTTGTTGTTGTCGTCGTCGTTGTTGTTGCTGTGGTTGTTAATGAAGTCGAATGAAAATTATTATTATTATTATTATTATGTTGTTTGGTGTTGGTTGTTGATGGTGGTGCAACAAGCGATCGAAATGCATCGATAATTAAATGTGGATAACGTTTAGTGAACTGTACCCAATTGTTTGTCTTGGAAACAGCTGCAGCATTGGTTCGTATGAATGCGAGAACTTGTTGTTTGAGAATCGTATCATTGGCTTGATCGCTTACTTCGAGCATTTCAATTGCATTATCGATTTTTAAGAGATCTAACATGGTCGATTTAGCTAATTGACGTAATTCATGAAGATCGTATTTGACAGCTGCACGAAAGAGATCAATTGCATTGAAATTATTTTTAATATCATCGTTTGATGTTATCAAACGGCCGGTGTAAATATAAACAAGCATAATTCGTACGGTGATTGGATCGAGATCGTCGATGTACAAATCGATCGATGGTAATTTCGAATTGCTCGTATTCCAATTCGAACAATGACGAATTTGATTGGAAAATGACGACGAACGAGACATGAGAATCGCTTTATGCGAATGAAATGTCGCCAATGGCGTCATATTCGCGTATTTCAATTGAGATTGTTGGTGTTGTTGTTGGTAATCATGTTGCAGGTCTTGTTCACATGGATGATCTTGATGATGACAAGTACATATACAACGTTTGTGTGTTATTGAAAGAGATAAATTGGAAGACGATGAACAGAATTCGGATGATGATGATTCGATCGATGATGTTGAACAAGTGTTTGATGATGATGATGAATGATTGCTGCTATCTGATGAACTTTGAGCAATACGAGAGAGTAAAGATGCGGTTGAACGAGTTGTTCGACGAGTTGTTGGCGTACTTGATGATGAACTTGGAGATGTATGACGACAATCATGATTATCTGAGTCGGAATCTTTACAAATACCTGAAGAATATCAAAATAGATTTACATACGTATATAAGAAGAAAAATGAATATCAAACCTATCGATGACTGTTCATGATGATCAATTTTTTCATTTATACAATGACAAGATGAACAGGATGGTTGTGCTTGTTTGATTGAATTTCGTTGATGTTTAATTCGAGTTGATTTACGCTGTTGTTCATCATGATGCTGCTGCTGTTGTTGTTGTTGTTGTTGTTGATTAATATTGATTGATATCGATGATGAATTTGCTGTTTGTTTAGGCATAACATGTATATGTACATCAGCAAAACGTTCATCATCCAGCAAAGTTTTCATTTGTGTTGATAACAATTCAAACGATTTAAATCGTTCTTTATCATCAGTAAATAGACCTGACGCATTGTTCGATAATTGTGTTGATGTTGTCGATGAATTTGTTGGATTATTTGATGACGGTAGAGTTGATGACGACGCTGACGATGACGATGTTGAAGCTTGTGTTTTCGGGATCGAATTTGTTTGTTGTTGTTGTTGCTGCTGCTGTTGCTGCTGTTGAGGTGGAATTGTTGGATGCTGAGATGAGGGCGGCGGCGGAGGAAGAATCGATGGCGGTGGATGATGATGATGATGGTGATGATGATGATGTGGGACATGAGGATGCCGAATAAGATCGCCTGATGTGACTTCTTTTTCGTCGACTAGAACGACACGAACGTAAACACGAAGTCGATCGTCGGTGATCAGTTCATTTCGACGAGAATTTAAGTAATTTCCATCGAGAAATTCCGAATAGCCCCAATCGTTGCCCGATGAAAACGTATGAAAATTCGTTGAACGTAACATAACAAGATCATTGTTTCGACTGACAACACTGAATTCAGCTTTGGCTTTGATTGTTGGCATTGTTCCGCTGACATATTTGAGAAATATTGCAATGTTATTATTCGTATGTTGTTTGTCATTGAGACCACGTGGATATAATTTCAAACTCCAACGTGTATTCGAATAGGGCGTATTGACAGGTGAGAAGGATTCGGATTGTAGACAAGTTGAATTGGAATCATCGATGTACGATGACAGATAACTAAAAAAAGTTCGATGTTTAAATGAGCAAAAAAAGGAAAGAGAGAGAGAGAGATCGATGGAAATTACTTGATTATCCATAAATGTGAAAATGAACATAAGTGTCGTTCGGTTCGAGAGGATGAATCCGATTCGGAGAATGTTCGTTTGTGACTTTGTCGAATTGATGACGACGATGGATTGGTAGTCGAAGATGAAGATGTTAATGAGGATGAATTCGAAGCAGATGAATTGCTAGTCGATGTTGTACTTGAATTTGTCGAAGTCGTATTGTTGGAAGACGAATTAGCGGTTGAATTTGTTCGAGTTGTGTTATTCGAATTATCCATTTTATAAATTCATTTTTTTCTTTTTTCGAAACAAAACGAAAACACAAATCGGATTTATCTGAAATCAAATAAAAAAAATAAAAGAATTATTTTTCTACGAAATATTTCATCATTGACAACAAAAAAATCACAAGTAGATGTAGCTAAAAAAATAAAATCATGCCAAAAAAAGAAAACTATTTGTTATTCTAAACAACAAATGTTTCCGGATCGAAGCTCGGTTTGTCTGGATAAGTGCAACCGGACTGTTGGATACATTCGAAGCCGCAGTAAGCACCGGCTTGAATGCATTCGTCGACTGTTTTGCCTAAAGCTAGATAGGCGAGGAAACCTGAAATTCGAAGAGTCAATTGTTTTGTTTAATGTTTTTGTTTGTTTTACCGCCGACAAACGAATCACCAGCGCCGTTTGTATCGACAATTTGCAATGGTGGTTTGACGGGAAATTCTCGAATTTCGTTTCCAGCTAAAGAGAAATTTGTTGTTGTTGTTTTTTTTTGGAACGAAAAATGATTTTGATTTACCAATCGCGAGAATTGTCGGATCGCCACCTTGAGTTATGACGACAACTCGAGGACGTTGAACATTTTTCTTCGGTAATTCACAAAGTAACTTGGCGATTTCTTTTACATTTTCAGTCTAAAAAAACAAATTCATTGATCGTTTTGCTTTTTTTTACTCATATCGAATTACGTCAACTTTCAATTGATGTTTAGCAAAAGCTCGTGCTTCCTGAAAAGAAAACAAAATTATATTTCGACATATTTTCTTTGCAAATTCAACATACAGTCTCATTACCAAATAGATAATCGACATACATCATCGTATTCATCAATCGATCGCCGAATACGTCGCATATAAATGGTGCCGAGAGATTTGTCGAGAAGATTTTCTTATTCTCATCAGCATGTTTGCAGAGATACATCACTGCATCCGGACAAACTGTATAGAAAAATCCCTGAAAAGAGAATTTAAAAAAACAACAACAGAAACGAAAATTTTCGATCGTCATACTGCGGTGTAAATTATCTTGGCTTTTTCGACGTAATTCTTCATTTTTGGATTATCAAAATGTTCCATTGTGAAATAATTCGCTGCGCCTAAATTGGCAACTAAAGATCTGTAAAAAGAAAAAAAAAACATGTGTTCACATTTGTGTTTATCTTCGAATAGTCTACCGATTGTTGTCAGTTAGTAGAACGGCACACGTTCCTGTTTGAATATGTCCCTGATGATCAACATGAACTTGATAGGCTAAAGTTAAGCCAGCTTTTGAAGCTGTTTCGAGTAATAATTCGTGATATTTATCTTGGCCAACACAGCCCATGTAAACACACGAACCAGGCTGTTGAAGAAGCCACTTGAATTAAAAACAACTAGTCGATATCTTTCAACGAAAATCAAAGCTTACAGTTGCCGCTCGGAGCGTATTTTGCGTCGATCCACCGGCGACAAATTGATGATTTGGATATTCTCGAAGTATTGTTTCATTTCTAATGAAATCTATGAACTAAATCGCGAGTTTTGATTGTCTAGACTTACAAATCTTTATGATCATCGGTAGCTAAAATCGCATCATTGGCTTTTAATTTGTAATGTTCGAGTAACGCCGGTGTTACTTCAGCGCTGATGTCAAGTAACGGATTGCCAATTCCGAGAATTGTCCCTTCACTAGAAGAATTACATCGATATTTAAAAAGTCGAATAATAATTGTTGTCAACGAACTCTAATGGTTCAGTTGTCATTATCTAAAAACAAAACCGCACATCACAGCAATTATTTTTGAAAGAGAAAAAAAAATGATCAAATGCAAACAAAAAACAAAACTGTGTGTTGATTAAGAACGTGACTTCTTTCCACCGGCTGTCAAACGTTCTTTAAATTGTGATTCACATTCTCGCATTTGCTTTTCTAAATAAGTTTTTGTTCCCTGAACAAAAGAAAAGTACGAACATCATTAAATTAACATATTTGAGTTTGGTTTTACTTCTTGTTTTTTAATATCATCCTCGCAGGCTTTGATTTTATTCTCGATTTGTTCGTGAACTTCCGATTTCGTATTCAAAACAAACCTTCGAAAGAAGAAGAAAAGGCAAAATGAACTCGTGTGCCTCGTTTTTTTTTCTCTCTAATCGACATACATTCGACCAACAGAACTAAACATTCGTGTCTCCGCTGGAAGCGTGTTGATTTCTTTGTCAGTTAGCTTCGAACGTTGAATTTCACGTTTTAAACCTTCGATTTGACCGACTGATTTTCTCAATGATGTTTGAATGTCAATCATTTTCATTTGTAATTGACCTAACATCTAACAGCAAAAACAAAGAGGTCACTATATGTTTCGTTTTTGACCTTCGATGAAGTATTTCAACAGGCTCTTTTTTTTCCTGATGAAGATCATTCCGAAATGGACTTACTTTTTGTGCTTCATCCTCACGTGAATTTGAACTCATTCTTTTCAAGAAGAAAAAACGACAGTTTTGTCTGTGTTCGTTGAGGTCAAACTTAATCTGAAAGAAAATAATCGTAAATGACATTGAAATCGAACAAAAAAGATCATTTCAAACAGGAGATAAACGAGATTCGAACTTGAATTCATCGAATAATCAACGAAAAATATCGATATTTCAATTGAACATGAAGAAAAACAAGACACGAGATTAATCAAATAATCGCATGAGTACACATATGAATTGCTGTTAGTTTATTGTGTTGTTCTGTTGTGATGTTAGACATTAAATAGCGACCAATGATTGGTAGATAACTGCCATGAATCTATCGTGTTAAACCTCGTTTTTAATAGAAGAAATTATTTTTTTGTCGAAGAATTTCCGTGAAAAAATATTTTCATTTGAAAAGATTAATTTGTTTCGATGGAAAATATGATCTATGAATGCAAGTGCTAATGAGCGACATCTATTGAAAACGATCAACTTAGATTTTTTTCAAAGCGTGTTAAGTTCAGAATGAAAACAACGAAGCTTTTATGATTGTTTAGTAAAATAAAGAGCAAAAAAAAAACGCAGAAAATCATTAAATAGAAGTCTGATAATCATGATGAAATAATTGAATTTGTTTGTCTTTCGGTTTATCCTACGACACCGAGTGATGATGTATTTTCGTCCATTTTTTGTTTTGTTAAACCACGTTTGATTTCATATGTTGATGTTCGTGGTACCATTTGAATACAATCAATAATCGGACAAACGGATGCACATAATGTACAGCCGGTACAATCTTCAGTCACATAGGGAATATGTGTTATAGGATCGAATGTAATTGCTTGATAACCGGAATCATTGCATGTCATATAGCATTTACCGCAATTAACACATAGATCCTAAAAAGAAAATAAACGAGAAATCGAGAAGAATTCTTTCGTTTTTTTGTCTTTGTCTGTCGTTTACATCATCAATAATGGCAACAGCTGGTTCACGTGGATCTAATTGTTTGAAGTCAGTAATACGATCAAGAGCAATGCCACGAACATCAGTTAAACGTGGCACAGCTGTTTGAGGTTCACGTGCTGGACGAATTGGTTCAGGTTGAAATTGTTCGTCGAGTAAATCGACTTGTTTAAGATAATTTTGTGTAATTTCTTCACGTTGTTGTCGATATTCACCGAAGACTGGTAATTTCTATGATATAGAATATTTATTTATTTAACAAAAAAAAAGTCAAAATCAATTGAATAATACATACTGAACCAACAAGATCTTTGACAACAATTGCTTTGCCTTTTTGATGTTTTGGTGTCGGTGGTGATTGACCATCCCAACCGTCGAGACCAAGTGATTTCAAATAGAGTAATGCTTGTAGACCAGTGATATAATCTTCGATTAATGTAAAATCTTGATTTTGTACGGCACTACAAACTTGAAGTGCTGAAGCACCAGCATAGAAAAATTGTAAACCAGCATCAGCTGAATCGATACCACCTAGAAGACGAATATTTTTGCAATATAAAACTCATTCTATCGAAATACACTCGATTACCAGTTGCAAGAATTGGAAATCCGGGAAGAGCATGTCTAGACAAATCAATATGAATCTCTCAATTGTAAAAAATAGTTTTTCGTACGATATAGCTGATACAGCTCGTAGAGCAATTGGTCGAATAGCATTTCCTGAAACACCGCCATAGGTTGTTCGTTGAGTTTTACCAACATTTGGCCAAGCTGTACCATCATGTCGAAGACTCATTAAACCACTAACAGTATTCGTAGCCGTAACACCATCAGCTCCACCTGTGAGTGAACAAAAAAAAAAGAAACACTTAAATATTTTCGCGTTTTTCGAAAGGAAAAACAACCTTGTTTAGCTGCTCGAGCAATATCGACAATGTTTGTTATGTTTGGAGTCATTTTAGCAAAGAATGGAATTTTAATTGCTGCACGAACCCATTTGCAAATATTAAGAACAAGATCAGGCTTTTGACCACAAGCAAGACCCATGCCTTTTTCACCTAAAAAACAAACAAGATTTATACTGTACATTTATCATTCAAATTTCAACAAACCCATTCCATGTGGACATGAAAGATTGAGCTAGAAAGTAAACAAAGAAAAATTCTTCGACAAAATTTCGTTTTCTTCTTCTTACTTCCAATGCATCAGCGCCTGCTTCTTCAGTAAGTTTTGCTAATTCTGTCCAATCTTGTTCATTATAACTGCACATAATCGATGCAATAATAATCTATTTTAAATTCAAACATCCTATCAAATCAAATCGACGTATACTATATTCTGTTCTTACACGATCGGGAAAATCTTTTTTCAATTCTGTAATACAACGAAGCCAATAGACTGTTGTTTTCTCCGAGATCAATTCAATATTAATAAACGCGCCTTGTCCTGGTCCATACATATGACCCGATGTTGTGCCACGTGCCATACGTGGACTAACATTTGTAATGATATCTTTTTCAAGACAAAATGTTTTTGTTACAACAAAACCCCAACCATTTTCAAAACTTCGACGAATCATTGGACCCGATGTTACGGGCGGTGCACTAGCTAGAATATCGTTCTATTTAAACAACGATCTATCTCTGGTTTTCACCTACCAAGACCAAATGGATTTGGAAATTTCAAGCCACATATTTCAATACTAACATCAACTTTATCAATTGGTGTGTAGAATTTCGGTAATTGAGGTGTTAATGAAATGTTTGCATCTCCCTATACAATTGAATAAGAAAATTATTTACTGTTGAACTTGAAATTTTACTTGAAGATATCTATGCATATGCCAAGCAGCTGTTTTACCATCATTAACACTTTCAACTGTTGTACTAGCAATCTTAGCCAAATCTCCTCCACAAAATACTCCACTTTCGCTTGCAGCCATAGTTGTTAAATCAACAACTGGATAATTATATTTATCCAAGACTAACGGTTGAAGAGCTTCAATAACTGTTTTAGTTTTTTTTTTAAGGAAAAAAAGACAATATCGATATGATTTAAAAAAAGGAAAATTACAAAATACAGACCAGCAAGTTCATTTAATGTCGAACCAAATGCTGATATAACATAATTACATTTCAAACGTATTGTTTGTTCTTCATCTTCGATCCATTCACCTATTTGAACAAACAATGAGAACAACTAACTAATAAAAACTCCAAACCTGATTCATTCTGTTCAGTTTTAACAAATTCCATTGATGTAATCTTTCCATTTTTAACAAAAACTTGTCGAGGTGAACAGAATGGGAGAAATTCGCAACGTTCTTCTGCAGCAACATCAGCCTAGATTTAACGTAACAAAAAAAAACAAAAAGATTCTTACTAAAAATCTCGATAGAAAAACTCATTTACTTCTTCAGGTACAGCACGCATTTGATTAAAACCTTTTCGAAAACAAACAAATACTTTCGTTGCTCCACAACGAATAGCTGATGTTGCACAATCCATAGCTGTATCACCGGCACCAAGAACAACAACATTACCACTGAGGACAGGTAAAGATGCTTTACATGCACACATGCCTATCGATATATATATATATATATAAATGTAGAATTTAAATCGAATAATAACTCGAAAAGAAAAGATCTACCTGCTTTGCTGCCTTTGGCAACAGCTGGAAGGAAATTTTTCGAAGTATAGAAACCTTCACTTGTGGTTAGATGTTGAAATATTGGATCGATATTTGGATTTGGTAGACCAATTCCAAGAAAAATAGCTTTATATCCACCTTCTTCAAGTAGTTTCTTAACGGTTAAACCACCGTCGGCAGTTGTTAAAGCTTTATTCGGAACGATTTTGACGCCTAAATCTTTCATTAACTGTATTTCAAAATTAACAGCGTCATACGGTAAACGATATTGTGGAATTTCCGATGAACTTAAACCACCGAGAAAATCCTGTTTTTCAAAAATTGTTAAATCTTGATAGCCAAGTCGAGCAAGAAACGTTGCACAAGATATCGATGCTGGACCGCAACCAATCAAAGCTATTCGACTTGAATATTTTTCATTCAAAATTTGTCCTTCGTCATTCGGATTACGTATTTGTGGAATACGCATTGATTTAAATATATCAACAGCAAATTGTTGTAATCCACCGATGTTAATTGGACCTTCTTCACTTGCATATAAATTGCAACCGCCAACACAGAGATCACTTGTTGGACAAACCATACCACATGTAAGACCTAATGGATTGTCCGAAAGAATAGCTTTCGCTGCTCCGTAATAGTTCTTATTCGAGATGGATGTTATAAACGATTTGATATCGATCGATGTTGGACATGATTTTTGACATGGTGCATCAGCACATTTTAAACATCGTGCAGCTTCACGTAGTGCGCCACGTTCGCTTAAAGTTGTATGTTTAACATCCAAGAAATTTCGATTCAAATCTTTGACACAACCACTTCCACACATATGTTCATCATTTCGTTTCCAATGTTTTTTATCTTTAACAGTTTGAACCGATGGTCGTGAATTGGCGAATTGTTTCGTTCGTGGATTTAACGCAAGAAGACTTTCGATATCCGGTGGATCTTTTGATAACAGTTGTTTTTCACTTGTACTTTCACCTGGCATTGTTTATACGACGTACGCTCTTCTTTCTCTAACGAATAAATGTAGGCCACTGCCTTCGTTTGCTTTCTTTTCGTTCTTAACAAAATAATAACAAGAAAAAAATCTTCGTGTATTTGTTAACCTCGACAAATCGATAGCTATATTTGCTTAAGAATAAAAAATAAATCTTATCTCTGCATCTTCGCAGTTTTTCTTTCTACCACGTAATAAGAATGAAAGAAAGAAAGAAAGAAAGAAAGCAAATATACGTTATATAGAATAACATAAACTGGATGCTCGATGTCCTTAAATTTACATCGATGATACACTTTGATCTCGTGTTATGATTCGTTTATTTATTTTTTCAACAGAAAAAGATTAATTTGAATATCATTAATAAATAAAATACGACAACAACAATAATAACAACAAAAAATTAGATCTAGAGTCATTCAATGGAATACTGACAATTCAAAACAGAGAGAAAATATCTCGAGATTATATATATTTGACTACAAACACCACGAAAACAACATCAGCTATTGAAATGTAAGAGAAATAAATCTGATCGACAACAGAAGAAAAACGAATGTAATCCAATCTAAGCACGAAATAATATTTTTGATGATGCGCCACGTTTTGATTCTTGATCCTCGTGACTCTAAAAATAAAAAATGAAGCGATAATTACTTTTTTTCTTAATATTCTCATTAATAAATAAGATCGTACTTCGAAAATTAATGGTAATGATCGTGGAATTTCAGCAAGTTCACGCAAACGACTTCTAAAGACGAGAAGAAGAAAAATTTTTTTTAAAAATACAAAATTCGACAATTCTTTTTTACCCAATTCGTCTTGTTACTTCAGCATTTCTCCAATCGCGCGTCCACAAACTAATTCGATCGCCTTTACTTCGAATTGATACAACACAACCATTGACATGTGGCGCATCTTCACCATATTGATCACCAATTAATGACAACAACTAATCATTCAAAATACTAATTATCTCAATAACAAAAAATAAAAAACACAAACTGTATAAAGCCAATAAGTATCTAATTCATTCGTTCGTTGACTTTTATTTAAATTTAAACTCCATCGTCCGCCCGAACGATTGTATCGATCTTCCCACATGGGTTCCTAATCAAATCAAATTCAAACGAAAAGAAAAACAAACAACGAGAATCTTACAATATGTTTTTTAAATAACCAATAATCACAACCTTGTGTCAATTGACTCGCTATCTTCAATCGATTAAAAACCGACCAGAAACTTTCAACAGTCGAAACCGTTGCTATTTGAACAAGATTATCTTTCCAATCGCAAGTTCGATCATTTTTAAAATACCAAAATGTCCACGAATCTTCCAATGGAAATGTTAAATCATTCGATGATTGAATAAATGTTTGCATTTCATGAATGCCATTCGTTTTCTCTTCGATTTCATTCAATGCAATTATAATTGGTAATGCTTGTTGAGGTGGTGGCGACTTTTCTAAAGGTGACAATGGACTAATCGGCGTTGTATACATGTCGTCCGATTGACTGTCATGTCGATCGAGTCGAAGATCATTTGTAGACATGAGAACACAATCGATCTAAAAGAATTACGTCGTTTGAGTTATGTGTTTTCTCTTTTGTT
>Ga0209922_101482_pt1 | contig 22525 bp, 23 predicted proteins | sample ThiBiot_500_biof_FD_183946 | JGI IMG/M metagenome (GOLD analysis project Ga0209922, IMG submission 183946) | Wastewater bioreactor microbial communities from Cape Town, South Africa - Thiocy_expt_500_biof (SPAdes) | ecosystem: Engineered > Bioreactor > Thiocyanate-remediating > Anaerobic-Aerobic ...
TTTTGAACTCATCAACACATTCATGACTATGCTTACATCAACAGACGATATTCAATGCTCGGGAAATCCAAATACAGATTATGCCGAAGTGTCGCAATTCTTTCGATTGAACAAAACAGTTGGCATCGTAAGAGACAGAAAACCAATTGCCTAAATAGTAGAAGAAGTTGATCGTTGTCATTTTTTTAAGGTTCGTGAATTAATTGAAAATCAATTTCAATCGAAATTCAGCTGTTCACTCGTCATTGACGTTGTGAAAAACGTTCGAAAATATCAAAATCTCGTTGATATCATGCAACATCGTTCGATTTCTCTTCAAACAATCGATTGTCTCAAACAAACACTACTCAATACATTAGAACGTTTGAAGATTCTTCCAGGTCTCCTTCGTTTTATCCTCAGTGACACAGCAATCATTCGAACAATTCGACAATTGACACCACTCATCGAACTGTTCACGCCAAGTCTCTCACCGGATACGCATAAATTCGTTCAACTCAATGATTTCTTCGAAGATGCTGGTAATTTCACGAGGTTTCTTCAACAAAAACGAAACATCACGGATTTACATCAATGGTATTTCAATACGAAATTACGCGAACAAATCCGGATGCCAAGTGATCTCTATCGAATATTCTGCGATCGAAATCAGATTGAAACTTATGTCTTTTCATTCAATCATTCGATCGAAATCATCGAATGGAATCTATGCATTAGCGAGCGGTTGTACAACGAAACTTACGAGGAATTCAATCGACAGTACGGTCGAGATATTCAAATAAAGGTTGTTGTTGTTGTTGTTTTGTTCTTCTTTGATTGTTGTTGAAATATTCTGATTTGTTGAATGTAGAAATTCAATGGATTGAATATCGAACGATTGTTTACTGAAATTCCAGTAATTCAAAATGATTTTCGATTGTTAATTAATAATAATCAATGGTTAACTCAATTGATCAATGAAATCAATCAAGATACTCTCAGTCCTGTTGAAATCTATCGATTATTTCGAAAATTTACAAATTTCCTTCCGGAATTCGTTGAATTGAAATCGAATATTTCGGATTTAATTGAAAAATACTTCTGGATTCTACCTGATGAATCAATTCAGCGTGATATTCTTTCAATTAAAAATGGTCTCAATGTTTTATACAATCTCACAATAACCATCGAAAATAATCTTCATGGTTTACCTCTCCGAGATGTATTTCACGATTTGTCACTTGTAACAAATCGATTACAAGGACCTTACAATGTACCTTATTCAATCGTTCCATTACTTCAACGAGCTCGTTTATTTCAAGATCCAACTGTAACAAATTTTGTTTCTATTTAATTAAATTTATTTGTCGTTTGTTTTTAAGTTTCTATTGAATTCCTATTCAGACTATCAGAAGACTGTTTGTGATGTTCAATTGCTCAATGAAACGATATTTAAACCGTGGCCTTACTTGAAATTTGAGGGCAATTATTCGTTAGAACAATTCTCGGAATTTGCTTGCGAAAATTCGCTCGAAAAACAATTGAAAATCTTCAATCTATTCAATGAACATTTTCTTCTGCCAGCGAAAATTCGAAATGTAATTGAAACAAAAAAATTCGATGTTCTATTATTCTTTGAATGTTTTAGTTTACTGCATCCGGTGGTTCATCGATCGTTGATTTGGTGAATATGAATGAAAATGAAATTCAAATATTCAAACAAATAGGTCCAATTGTAACGAATATGAATGAACTATTGACACGAATGCATCGTTTGGATGATTTGAGTAAATAGAAATGAAGAAAGAACGAACGAAAATAAGACTTGATTTGATTTAATTTAAAGATTCGGATCAATTATCGAAAATATCGAATATATTCTGTGCTGAAATCGATAGAGGACCCGTTCCTCAACGACGAATGGCTGCTGAAGTTCGAGAGGAAGAGATCAAAAAAGTCAATCAAACAAGTACAACTCAACCGAAAGCACCGGAATCGATCGATGAAGGTTTGAGTTCGATCGTTTCTCTCGAATAATCTCTTTATTCTCCCGAAAATTAGATTTAAAAGTCGATTGTGCGGATATTCGTCGAAGTATAAAAGACAGTAGTGAAGTCGGTTACATAGTCTGGCCGTTAATCAAACCATTACTCGTCGGAAAGATTCTCTACGCTCCAGCTACACCTGTTTCGAACGCAATCATTGCGAAAATCAATCGAACTTTCGAAGAATTAGATCAACTTCATCAATTTGCTAAATCTTGGGTCGAATCACCGATGAATTTAACTTCACTCATCGGCGATCTACAAAATACCAATAATATCAAAGTAAATCTCGTCTCGAGCGAGTCTTGTGCTTTGCACGATTTTATTTTCGTAGAAAATCCTCTCGAATCGATTGATTCAAGAACTCTTCAGTAAAATCTTCGGTTTGAATCCGATTGATATGCAATCGATTCATTCGATGTTAGACAAACTCAATGGTCGAACCAATGTCGATGTTCTCAAAACAATCGAGACCATTCTCAGACAATTCAGCGATTATTTGCCATGTATCGAATTGAATCGATTCGAACCGCTGCAAACCGAAGCCGAATTGGTCGAACGTGCGAAAGAACTACATCGAAATCGAATGGTTATCGCCGGTAATTCAAAGATTTAGATTTTCGAACGCAAAAACAAAAGATTTGTTTTGTTAGGCATCGTTTTCTCGAATTTGAATAGTTCGAATCCGAACGCGAACTATATTCCTCCACATATGCATATTAAAATCCGTATGGATGTTGATAGTGTTCGAACGACTGAACAACTGACGAGTTGGCTGTTCTTTCCGGGACCGGAGACGGATTATTTCCGTGAAATGCATTACCTTCGAGGATATATTCAATTGCAAGATCTCATTGAACGAGCTGTGATCGACGTGCATTTCGAAGATTCAGAAACGAGTCCAAAAAATCCAGTTGTTTACATGCAATTAATGCCTTATCCTTGCTATCGAGGCGATCCGTAAGTGAAAATTCAAGGACAATCAGTTGATGTTTTCGGTTTTTTTTCGTACAGAGGAAAAGAATCGTCATATGTCAATTATTTTATTCTGCCGATTTTGGGAACATTGATGTGGACAGGTGAGAGATAATGATGTTGATGGATGAATGAATTGAATGTTGAGCGTTTGTTTTAGCAACATTGGGTGTATCGATTAAGAATCTAATGCGTGAACGAGAACGAAATGTTGAAGAAGTAAATCGAATAGTTTTCTGTTTCCCAAAAAAGAAAATTCGATTTTTCGCTTTGCAGACAATGAGAATCATGGGTTTGAATTCGGCAGTCAATTTTATATCTTGGCTAATCAGTTCCTACATACCAATGATAATCGTGTCGATTGTTGTTGCAAGTTAGTTTCACAGATAAATCTCAAATGAAATCTTGATTTTCTCATTTAGTTGTTCTGAAATATGGTGACATTTTTCCGGCATCGGAATTAACGGTGATCGTAACACCGTTGCTCACGCTCGCACTTTCAGCATTAATGCTCGGGTTTGTTTGATGCGAATTCAGTTATCGAAAGTAACTTTGTTGTTTGTCTAGATATTTAGTGAGCTCATTTTTTACGAAAGCTAATCTTGCAACACTTTGTGGAATATTAATTTATTTCATTTCCTATTTACCATTTATTTTAATCATGTTTCTCGAAGCTAAAATGCAAATGGTTCATAAAATTCTCATTGTAAGTCACTTTCGAAAGACAAAAAACAGCATTGTAAATCGTTTGTTTTTCCAAAAGAGTTTATCAAGTGCAACAGCATTCGGCTATGCATCGATCTATCTCACTCGTTTCGAATACCAAGGCGATGGTATTCAATGGTCGACGTTGTTTCAAACGATCTTTCCTAAAGATGAAATGAACTTCGGTCTTGCTTGTTTGATGATGATCATCGATTCGATTCTCTACGGTTTAATTGGCAAATACGTTCGATCGATTCTGCCGGGTAAAAATGTTCGACGAAAACCATTTTGGTATCCATGTTTGCCGTCGACATGGTGTGTTTGGAAGGGAATTTCGAAGAACAAACAAAACTTGGAAATCGAACGAGAATATCAACCGAATCCATTCACTGTTCGAATGAAACGTAGGAGAGAGAAAGAAAGAAATTTTGATTTTATTTGAAAGATTTGATTGAAAAAAAAACTAGAAATCGATCCAAATAATGAACAAGAACCGACGAATTTAACTGTGGGAATAGCATTCGAAAATCTTTCGAAACAATTCGGCGAGAATAAGAAAGCTGTGGAGAATCTCTCGTTGAAACTCTATGAAAATCAAATCACGGCTCTACTCGGACATAATGGAGCTGGAAAAGTAGACGAATTTAATTGCACATCGATTTGATCTTTTCTTTGTTTACAGACAACAACAATCAATGTTTTAACTGGTATCTATCCACCGACAAACGGAACAGCGAGCATCTATGGTCGAGATATCACTACGGATTATGATCAGATTCGAAAGAATGTTGGTCTATGTCCGCAAGAAGATATTCTCTTTGATTTCATGACTGTTCGAGAACATTTACAATTCTACGGCCGATTGAAAGGCAATATGAGTTCGAAAGAATTAGATCGAGATATTAACGAGTAGGACTAATTCGATTTTTCAAAGTTTTTTTTTTAAACTGTTCTTTGTGTGTTAGATTGTTGAGTAGTATGGGTCTTTGGACATTTCAACACGAACGTGTTTCGTCACTGTCCGGTGGTGTTCGTCGTCGAGTTTCTGTGAGTATCGCTTTCGTAGCCGGTTCTCGGACTGTTATACTCGATGAGCCAACATCCGGTGTTGATCCAATGGCTCGACGAAGTATCTGGGAAGTTATATTTAAACATCGAGCTGGCCGAACAATCCTACTGACAACACACTATCTCGATGAAGCTGACACGCTCAGTGATCGAATCGCGATTATTCATCAAGGACGATTGTTGTGCAGTGGCTCGTCGATGTTTTTAAAGAAACGCTTCGGCAAAGGTTATAGTTTGACAATCGATCTCAAATTTAAACTTCAGCACAAATTGAAATTAAAAAGTAGAAAATGAACTTCTGTTTTTTGTTTGTTTCAATTTTTGTTTTTGTATAGATGATCAACATTTGAATGAAATTCGAGAGTTTCTTCTCAAGCAAATTCCCGAAATAACCGTTGGCGAACATACAGGAAATGAAATCACCTATTCACTGAAATATGAATATCGAGATCGATTCGAGAATTTATTTAAACAATTAGAATTGAATAAAGATAAACTAGCTATTGGCAACTACGGTCTATCGGACACGACACTCGAAGAAGTTCGTTTCATTTTGCTTGAGTAAAGAAATTGATTTACTTGAATTTCACGCAGGTTTTTCTCTGGGTAACTGAACTAGCTGATCAAGGTAAAATGGACGATTCCATTGACAATTCAACAGTTCCGAAAATCGTCATTGATCATACGCCAACATCGTCATCACATAGTGACGATAGTGGTGTTGGCGGTGAATCAAACGCAACGTTAGATGGTATTTCAACGATCAGTGGTAGTAGCGGTCAAATACCCGCGATTTCTCAGTCGACTCTCACGCCATTGACTAAACCAGCACGAGTCACCGGTCGTCAACTCTATTTCCATCAATTTCAAACTTTATTACTCAAACGTTTTCATCATACGAAACGTAATTGGAGAGTCTTTCTCTCGCACATCTTTCTTCCGTTGATATTCGTCGCGATGTCAATGGGCTTTACACTCCTTCGGCCGTCTCAAATCTTCCAACGCCCGTGGCTCTTAACTCCAGCCATGTACGATCAATCAGCAATGTTTATCAAGTGAGTTGACGTTTCTTTTTTTAATTATATAAATACAGTGGACAAAGGTAAGAAAGATTACACACATACAGAAATTAGGTGAAAGAGAACGGAATGAATTTTGTGATTTGTCTAGCGATTAAATATTGCACAATAGAGAAAAGATAAGGTTCTAACTTCGTGTTTCGTATAAACCACTTTTGCCAATATATCGAACCCATTTAACCGTATCCGAATCGGAATAATTGAGTTTCGGTTCGAAAACTTTTAAATATCGAACTTTGAAACCCGACGGTGCGAATGGAACTTCGAAGTTCATAGATATCGGTGGTCGATTCCACTTTTTCTTATCATTAGGCAAGAGTTCGATTTCAGCGCTTAATTGCGATTCTTTCATTCCACCCATGCGTTTCATTTTCCAGACGATCGCGTTCTCCGAAGATTTGTGTTTCGCTTTGCCTTTCATACATAACAATTGCACGTCGCACGTGTTCGGCGGTGTTGGTATACGTATTTCGATTTTTTGTCCGATTAATGTCGGCTTAAAATTCGATTTAACCACGACTTTAACTTCCATTTTTGTTCGACCTATTTCTCGTACGAGAGGAATGACACGAAACGGTAAACTGATATCTTTAGTTGTTCGATAACGCATCAGTTCGAATTCACCGTCTGGTGGAATGAATGAAATCGAATGTTCCGATTCGAATTTCGAGAGTTTCACACATTGATGAAATTGACAATCGTCAATGGCGATCGCTGTTTTCGTTGGATTGGTTGTCGTTGTCGAATCTTGAGTTGGTTTGGCTCGATTTTCGACAGTTATCTTATCGTTGATGCCGAATTTGCATTCGGGCATACCGGACAAATAACTTTTCATTACAATCCGACCGGCAACATGCGTACTTAGAACTTGACCTTGTTGAGACATGAGTAGATTGACTGACTCGATAACATCGAGAAATAATTCATTTCGACGATATTTTATGCCTTCACGTCGCCAACCAATCTGACCGGTGACAGCTGATGTGACAATGGTTTGTTCTTCGCGTGTCACCGGTCGAACACCTTGCTGAGTGATGAATGATTTTAAAACACCCGTATCACTGTTCTGCGGGTAGCCGAAATCGAGAATTTCGTCGAGTAATTCGTAGATTAAAACGAAATTGTTCTTCACCGTTTCTTCGCTAATTTTGCCGAAATACGATTGCATTATGTCAATCATTCGATTGAGAAACTCGAACACCATGGCTGCATTGATATTTCGTCGTGCAACAGCACATAGCCAAATATTCGAACGTTTCGTATAGAAGAAATTCGTTCGAGCTATATTAACAACCGGAAAACGTGATTGTTGCCGAGCGTGAATCACATTGACACGAAATGCATCGACTGCATTACGGCCAATATCATCTCGATAGACTCGAGATATAAGAACTTCGCCTTTATGATTGTAAATAAAGACACCGCCGATCATTTTTGAGTCAAGAAACAAAAAAGAGAGCAGAGCAAGATAGACAACAATATTGTATAGATTAAATTACATACATTTTCCATGGAATACCCTTGTCAAGTCGTCTATGCATTTTGCCATTCTGTTTTGCACAACATTGAGTCAATATTTGTGTTTTTTTTTTCTCTTTCCTTCTTTATCTTCGAGCTCATATTTCATTTTGCTAAAAAATTAACCTGTGATGTCGACAGATTCAGTCGAAAAATATAAGAAATTACTTACAAAAGAACAGTCTCTGGGAGATAAATATGTTATTATCGATCAAAAATGGTTCGAACATTGGAAGCGTTTTGCTGGATTGCAGGAAACCGATGAAACGAATGTGCCTGATCCGGGACCGATTAATTTTACTGAATTAGCTAAAGCTGAAACAGCATCATCGAAAGAAGTTCAACTTCGTGATGATGCCGTTGAAGGCAATGATTTTACATTCATTCCGTTTGATCTCTACAAAGATTTAAAACAAAAATATACAATTACCGGTCGGGAAATCATTCGAACGGTTGTTCCACGTGGTGAATATGACACAGTTATCGAAACATTCCTTGTTCCATTGAGAATTTGCTCGTCAAAAACTTCTCGAAATTCAATCAAACAAATCTATCGAAGTCGACGAACACCTGTCGATGAGATTAAAAGTGAAATCTGCAATGAATTTCGCATAGCATCAAGTACAAGCAATCGTCTATTAACCAAAGCTGAAGAGATCAATTCCGATTGGGAAGTAGTCGACTATAAACCCGGTTCATTCCTCGACGAAATCGATCTAACTAAAAATGCTATTCTAACTTATGATGTCAAAGATTCATCGCCCAGTTTTCCTCGTAATATCACCTCCTATTTTCGTTCATCGTCATCGACATACACAGCCGGTCTTTGTGGTCTGTCGAATTTAGGTAATACATGTTTCATGAATTCAGCATTACAATGTCTATCGAATGTGCCTTCGTTAACAAAATATTTTCTCGATAATGAATATAAAAGTCATATCAATCGAGACAATCCATTGGGAATGAAAGGTGATGTTGCTGAAGCCTACGGTCAACTTATTCATGAGATGTGGTCGGGTCGAAACGGTTCATATGCACCGAAAAATCTCAAACATAGCGTCGCTCGATATGCACCTCAATTTAGTGGCTATGCTCAACAAGATTCACAGGAATTCATGTCGTTTCTCTTAGATGGTTTACACGAAGATCTTAATCGTGTTCGACAAAAACCGTATGTGGGTAAAAAAGATGATGACGGCACAGCCGAAGATGCGGTTCTTGCTGCTGAAGAATGGGAATATTATAAGAAACGAAATGAATCGAAAATTCAAGAGATTTTTCACGGACAAATTAAATCGGTTGTTCAATGTTTGAAATGTAAAACCAAAGGACGAACATTCGATCCGATTTGTTTTCTTAGTTTACCATTGCCCGGCAAAAGTAAAATGCGAGTATTTAAAATCACTTATATTCGATTAAACGGACAAATCAAAACCTACTCGATTCGATTCGATGAACATCTTCGTATGTCAAATCTTGTCGAAGCATTTTGCGAGGCATTTCAACCGCGAACACAAACTGAACGCATGGAGACAGAAAATGAAAAACAAAACGGCAAAGATGACGATGAACCATCATCGAATGACAGCGAGGAAATCGATGATGAACGAGAAGATTTCACTAAAGATCCCGATTATGACAATCATCAACCAAAACCGGATTATATTCTTATGGCTGAAGTCTACAATCATCGTATTCAATTACAATATTCCGATAATAATCAATTAACAAATATTCTCGAGCGAGATCATATTGTTTTCTATGAAACATCACAACCAATGAAAGGAGGAACAAGTGACACGATTCTAATGCCGTGTGTATTTCGAGAAGAAAATAGCTCACAAAACTTTGCCTATCCAATTTATTTGACAATTCCAAGACGTGATTGTACAGGCAAAGATATTCAAAATGCACTTGACGTAAGTTCAACAACAACAAAAATAATCTTTGTTTTACATTCGAATATGTTTTTTTTCTGTTTTCTAGCAATGTATTGGTAATTTTCTACCTGACATCGATAAGAGTCTCTATTCAGCATCATGCCAATTAAGTCGAAATTACAATCAACAAATGAAAAAATTAGAAACTATTCTCGATGATAAAATCGATTTCAGTCTATACAATGCATCACTAGTATGCCAAGTTGCGTCAACAGTTGTTGAGAAATATAAATTACAACGAGAAGAACAAGAACGAAAACAACAAGAGAGCACATCAAGTTCAACTAATAATAATAACAACAATAATAATAATAATCGAACTGCACAACAAACAATAACGTTAACCGATTGCTTTCGTTTGTTTACTAAACAAGAAACTCTCTCGACTAATGATTTGTGGATGTGCACGAAATGTAAAGTTCTTCAACGAGCTTCGAAAAAGATTGATCTTTGGTTGTTACCGAAGATTTTAATCGTTCAATTGAAACGATTCCATTACAATCGATATTACCGTGACAAAATCGATCAATTTATCGATTGTCCATTGAGAGATCTCGATCTTTCGCGATTTGTCCTTAATCCCAATGAAAAATCGAACACAAAATATGATTTAATCGCTGTTAGTAATCATATGGGCGGTCTCGGTGGCGGCCATTATACAGCCTACGGAAAGAATTCCGTCGATAAGAAATGGCATTCGTTCGATGATTCTTATGTCGGCGATGCTAACGAAGATAATATCATAACTAAATCCGCTTATGTACTCATTTATCAACAACAAGAACAAACAACCGGTGATGATTCAGTGAAAAAATCGAAATAGATTTAATTTCCGCGCATTGATTTTTGTTTTCTTTGGATGATGATTAATTTTTTCGAATTGAATCTGAAAGTGTTTCGCGTTTATTTTTTTTCTTTTTCTTCATCTATCTATATGTTTCTTATTCCCGAACTCAAGAGTAAACTCGGTTTTGTTCTAGGTTAGCCAATACGAGCGATCCGATCGCGCGACTTCTCGATGAACGAATACGAAATAATTCATTTCCGAATATTGGCACGACTTGTATGAAAGATGCGCCACCAGCATCCGACAAAGAACCGTACACATGTGGAAAAGGTCAAGACAGTTTTACTGAACAAACTGAATCGACGAATTATAATTTCTATGCGAAATGTTCCGAATGTTTTACTAAAGCATTACAAGTAGAGTTTTTTCCATTGGTTTGCCTTGTTTGAAATCGACATGTTACCGATTTAGATTTGTCCAGCGGATTCATTCGGACAACCACCAACACGTCAAACTAAATCTGGAATTGTGGTAAATGTTATTTACTAAATTAAATCTCGAAATTGTCCGGTTTTTGTTTTGTTTTCTTAGTTATATGATTTAAATAATGTTTCATTGAACGACTATCTACTGAGAAGTCATCATGCATTCACCGATAATCGTTATGGTGGACTGACATTTGGTGATCAAATCGAAGATGATTATTCCAATCGAAGTCATGCTCTAGTTTGGTTTAATAATAAAGGTACAGTCGTATAGCGAAGAGAAAAACTCGATTTTTTTTTCATTCTAAAAAACTAGGTTATCATGCATTGCCATCGTATTTAAATGTGATGAATAATTTAATTCTTCGTTCGAAAGTCTCTCAGCCGCACATCGCCGAACAATTCGGCATTTCAACATACAGTCATCCATTTACATTGAACAGTGATTTACTTTCTCAACAATCTCTTGAACAACGTATATCTGATTTTGGTGTTGCCATAACTGTGCTTTGCGCATATGCATTCGTGCCAGCTGCTGTTATTCTCTATCTTGTACGAGAATTTGTTACACAAGAAAAACGTCTTCTATTTATTTGCGGTGTTAAACCATGGGTCTATTGGTTATCGACATTTATCTGGGATTTAGTTTACTATTTAATCTTAATTAGTTTAACCATGACGTTGATCAAAATATTCAATATATCAGCATTCAATTCTCGTCCATTGACAACTCAAGCCATATTTTGTTTATTATTTTTCTATGGTTGGTCATCGATACCATTGGTCTACTGTCTTGTTCGGCTGTTCAAAGACACAGGCACGGCATTCATGGCGGCATTTTGTATTTGGTTGTTTTCGGGTATGTTAACATGTATCGCCGATCTCATGTTAACATTATATTCGTGGGTACCGGGCATGATTCGTGTTCAATCGATTCTCTCTCGATTTTTTCTCGTTTTTCCATCGTATTGTCTCGGCTCGGGACTTGTTCATTTAATGCGTAATGAATTGATGGCTGATTTTGGTCGAACCGTTGACGCAGATTTCTATGTCAATCCGTTTTCGATGTCATTAGTTGGCGATCGAATTGTTGCGATGGTTTGCATCGGTTTTGTTGCGTTGCTGGCAGTCTATGTACTGGATTTGGATCTTCGTTGGCCGAATTTCTTCTATAAAATTCCGGCAGGAGATACGATTTTAGATGGCGATGTGAGAATCGAACGAGACCGAATTCTACATTCAACAAAAACAACGACCGAAGCGAATCACGATATTTTACAAGCGAAAAATCTAACGAAATGTTTTCGACGTGCAACTGGTCAATCGTTGTTAGCTGTTGATCATTTGTGTTTTGGCATATCGAAAGGACAATGTTTTGGTTTATTAGGAATCAATGGAGCTGGTAAAACAACAACATTCAAAATGATAACTGGTGATATTCATCCGACGAGTGGCGATTGTCTTCTCTATGAAAAACAGATTCGTCATCAGGCACGTGAACATCCGGGTTCGATCGGTTATTGTCCGCAGTTCGATGCTGTCGACGGTTATCTAACCAGTCGAGAAGCGTTGATGTGCTATGCGAAATTAATCGGCATTGTCGATCGAGAACATGTTGTCAATATGACATTGAGAAAATTTCATATGGAATCATTTGCTAATCGAATTATTCGAACTTATAGCGGAGGAATGCGAAGGTAGAATTCGAGATTGTTGTGATTCGTTTTGAAATGGTCAAGTTGTTTTTTTTAGAAAACTGTCTGTGGCTGTTGCAATGTTAGGACAACCGGATTTGATTTTATTGGTAAGTTAAAAATGAAGAAAACGAACTTTTATATTGAGATCTTTCTTTGTTTAGGACGAGCCAACGAATGGAATGGGTAAGAGATTCAACGAAATGTTGTGAGTTTTGTATTTGAAATTCGATTGATTTAGATCCGGGTAATCGTCGTATTGTTTGGAATAATATAATCAAAGCGAAAAAACAAGATAAAGCCATTCTATTAACATCACATTCGATGGCTGAATGCGATGTTCTTTGTTCACGTTTAGCAATTATGGTTAATGGACAATTTAAATGTCTTGGCACACCACAACATTTAAAACATCGATTTGGAACAGGATATTATCTTAAACTTCGTCTTGAACATGAATCATCTCTGCAAATAGCTTCGAATATTATTCATGAATATCTTCCTGATTCGATTATGACAGTAAACGGAATTCTTTTCTTTTGAAATATTCTATTTTCATGTGTTTAGGAACGGCATGGTACTCGTTTGGAATATAATATTCCTAAAGTCTATTCTCTGTCGAAAATCTTCGGTTTTATTGAATCAAATAAAACATTAATGAATGTTATCGATTATTCACTTTCTCAAACAACACTTGAACATGTAGATTGAATTCCAAAAGGCTTTTCTTTTCTTATATGATCTCGTTTTCTATTTCAGGTCTTTCTTCGTTTTGCAAATAAACAACGAGACAATTCGATCGTTAATCTCGAAGATGTTACTCTCGATGAAACCGCATCGATTGCATCATCAACAATGCATTCATTTATTCAAACAACAGACAGAGCTATCAATACGTATTCACCATCGATCACAGCCGATCTACAAGAATTGCCAGTTGTTCATGATCTTGTATTGAATGTCGATCGGCCACCATCATCAGCGTCGAATACATCAACTCAGCAAGATGAACATATCTTTCGAATATGACATAACTAACACACTTTTGTTTTTATTTAAATAAATGTAAAAAAAAAGCAATCATCGAATTTCACATTCCACTGAATTATGTGATGAGCCTCCACTCGATGGATGATTAGTCGTATTTTTTTGTTTTGAAATAGTAAATACATGACCGTCTGCATGATTCACATAACGATTTAGTTCAAGGCTGGATAGATGGAGTTATCCGTTTACTATATGATGAATGAATCATTCGTTCATTTGTTTTTGTTTAAATAGTGATGAATAACTATGTGTGCCAAGCAGAATCCAACTGCGAACGTGTACAATCAGCAGTTTGTTTGCATTGTCAGCGACGTTTGTGTTTGGAACATCTTGCTGAACATAATAGTGTCGCACTCAATCGTTTCGGTGAACTTACGAATGAAGTTCGATTGACTTATGAACAGTTGAAAGCTGATAGTGAAAAACGTCGAGATACAGTCGAACAACAATTAAATTCATTTCATCAATGGTACAATGAACAGAAATTACAACTCGAACAGCTCTATGATCAAGGTTTGAAATCGATTCAATCTCGACGAGAATTTTTCATCGATGAAGAATTCAAATTAGCTCAACAATTAGAACAACATGCATTTCAACCGTTGAAACAATTGCAAGATCAAGGCGTTGTTAATACTGAATTGATCAATCAAATTCAAGATACGATCAATAAAACACGCGAGACAAATTCTGCATTACAACAGGTTTTAACACCATCAACGTCTCAACCTCAACCTCAAATTCAAATTCAGAAAAAGTCGAACAGTGGTGTACCACATAGAATGTTGTTTTCAATGTTTTCCAATCTTGAATCAATTCCCGAAAATAGAAAATTGATACGTGCTTATATTAAAGTAAAATTCATGTTAATTCAAAAATGAAATTTGTCGATTTTTTTCTATGAATTAGAGTCAAGGAGAACGTCTGGATATTCCGAGTTTCATTTGTTCGTTTTTAACATCATGGCATCGAAAAGCAGATAAACAAGAGAAACAACTGCTTTTCAAGAGTTATTTTTCAATTGTTCGACGGGTTTTGTCTAAACGAACAAATGATACTCTTGTTTTTCTTGGGATTCAACAATTTGTTCTACTCGAAGACATTCATGAAGACGGAGGTAGTAAGAAGATTTTTCTTTATCTTCAAATCGAATTGTTTTCTTTTTAGCTCAAACAATGTCATTTTTACTTCGGTTTCTCTTACGTCGTCATTGTATCAGTCAAAAAGGATTATTTGAATGGTTTCATCGAACCAGAAAACCACGTTCCGGTTATCTTAGAACAAGACGATTGGCTCAACCTTTTGCTGAATCGCTTCAACGAAGAAAATCGAAAGTTATATAAATTGTGTTTGTTGTTCTTTTTGTTCTTTTTGTGAAAATAAAAAAGATATATTAGTCAAATCTCAGCTTTACGATTAGATGATTTCATCGATGTTTATGTTACACAAAAAGATGAGAATTTGAAACATTACTTGCGTGCATCTCCAAATAAAAATCTAGCAACAACTCGAACTGATAGTTGTATTAATCTTTTTTATTGCAACGAAAATGGATATGTATAACTAATTCGTAATAAGATTGACCTCAACCTCGACTAGTATTAACTAATAATTGTAATTTACGGAATCGAATTTCAAGGGCAAAATAATAGTTTGATATTATAACTTTTATCACGCTGTCCTGAAACGAATATTTGCGTATTATCTTGAAGTTTTTCATATTCAATTCAACTGATGAAGTTCAATATCGTTGAGATTTTTTTTTTATTAAAATCTGCAAAACAAATATTTCACAAGTATATAAAGAACTGATCAAGAACACGTTTGATTTCGTATTTATTTGAACAAATTGATTCATTCATCATTTTTTTCAAATCTTCAATCACTGTATCATCACCACTCACAATAAAAAATGAGATGAAATGTTCACGATTCTTGTTCGTATATCGAATTGGAAGTAATGGTTTCAACCAGTCATGAATACGAATTCTATCGATGTAACCGAGTGTGATCTGAGCCAATTCCGGAAAAAAGAACATCGTACGAACAGGATCGAAACGATCACTCGATAGAATATATAGTTTCTCGATTTTTCTATGTTTGATCATTGTATCTCTAATGGGATATGATGGAAAATGCGATAATTTCAATGAAATAAGTTCCGGTAAAAGGCGAAGTATTTCACATAAAATACTACGACCAATCTTATAATTAATTTCTAAATGATATATTGTCGCAACTTTTAATGCATAGCGAAGACCCAAGTAGATATACGAATTATCATCATCATCATCAATCTTCCGATCACCAAGTTTTAACTGAGTCGATTGATGTAAATCAAGAATTTGTTCGTCATACCAACGTTTTCTAAACATACACAAAATGAATTATTTGGAAAAGAAAATATTAGGAAAGATATATACTTGTACGGATGAATATCAAAACAAATGAAACTAGAATTCAGTTCAATATCGACTATCCATCGTCGATCAAGCCAAAACGGCGATACGAATTGATTAACTTTGTACGGAAATGCCACTTCAGCTGGATCTGGACCTTCGGGCCAATAGTTATAGTTCTTATATTTTAATGAAAAGCTTTTTAATCGAAGAAAATATTTAAGAATTAATTCCTCCAACTTTTCAGCATCAAGATAAGTTTGATCTTCCGAAATAGTATAAATAGATAATTGTCGAAGTTTCGGAGATAATCGTTGAATAAGATTGGACAAGTATTTGAACTTAGTTGCATTCGTATCCAACGAAAGTTGAGTTAAATGTTCGCAATGACATCCTTGAAAACGTTTCAATTTATAATAAATCGCATCACTTTGACTTATAATTTTCAAAGAACGAAGTTTTGTTGTACACTTAAGAAGCGAAGGAATATATTCCCATGCACAGTCATGTTTGAGAGTAAGATATTCAATTGTTGTTTGTTGTTGGATATTGAGTGGCACGTATTCAATCTCAGAATCAGTTATTTCTAATTTCAAACTTTTTAATCGTGAAAGATTGAATATTAATTTATACAAATCAGTTAAATCTCTTCCCGCACCGTATACATCAATTTCTAAATGATATAAACGTGGTAACGATGATAATGCAGAAAGAATAACTATAATGGATTTGTAGTCAACATTTGGAATAGTCATTGATTCAAGTCGAGAAAAGGCTGATTTCTTTGCAAGTGACGAAATAAATGTATAGCTGTATATGTATTCACCAAAACATATAGATAAAATTTGAGGTCCACAGTGAAATATAGCTTGTTTCCATCCGTTCGTAACACCACTCTCATACGAGTATCCTTCCTGTGTAGAAGAATTCGAAACATCACTCTCATATGAGTATCCTTCCTGTGTAGAAGAATAATTGAATTTTAATAATAAAGAAGTTGAATTCAGGAGGTGTTGAAAATAGTAATTAAGATTTCCAAACGCTAGATGAATGTGATATCCATCGAGATAATCACAAATTTCATAAAATAATTCAGGTGAAAGATTTTCAAACGAACTGTTCATTTTGTTTTCAAATCAAATCTAAAACAACAACCACTTTAAGCAGTTTAAATATCGAAAAAGAAAACATGGATTTCTTTTCGTTCCGTGATATAGAGAGGATACGAAAGAATTAGTCATTCTTTTCTTTACAATTATTAGTTAATACTAGCCGAGCTTAAAGATGTCGAACAAGTACGACCGAGTTTAGTTTCAGTTTTAGACAATTCAATCGATCTTTTCATTTATTCTTTCTATTCATGAATCTCATTCTTTCACTTTCATTTTAATTGTATGATTTATCTTCATAAATTTTATTCAAGACGGAAAATACAAAAAAGGTGTTCGTCGAATATTCAGCAACTAGCGGAGATACCCGCTACAAATTATGATAGTATAGTAGTGTAATATATCTTGTAAAAGAGAAGACAATAGTGCGACAATGTTCTTCTGCTACACGTATATAGGCATATACATAGATAGATAGATGTATAAAGAGAACCCGTGATCTATTGTGCAGGAGCGCTCAGACGGCCTTCGCTTAGGTACCAGCTACAAATTACGACAGTTTTGAAAAATATATCTTGTGAAAGAAAAGATTATCTTTGCAGTACTCTTCTATTATACGTAAATAGGTATGTACATAGACAGGGATATATCGAAGTACAATGCGTGAGTGACTGCAGATGAGCGCTCAGACGGCCTTTGGCCGCCTTCGCTACCAGCTACAAATTCCGGCGATGGATATGTCGCAATATTTGGACTCAAAGTCAATAGCGAATGTTTTCCTAATTCCTATTTCAAGGTTTCGGAGAAATTATTATTCCTAATAATCGTTTTCTAGGATTTTACTTTTAGCCGATAACTAAAGGGCCAATGATATTGTGCAAGAAAGAGGTTGTATATTGAACCTGAGTATCCCAAAGTATCCCTGATGCATATCTTCTGCCCCTTTCATCTGATTTCTACATTTTCTTCATAGTTTTAGCAAGCTACAATCCTATTGGTCAGTTGTGTTAGCACCCTGTAGCAAGATATAGGACCGCTATAGATAGATACAACTCATAAGTTATTATATATGAGCGCTCAGACGGCCTTCGGCCACCTTCGCTACCGGTGTTTCGAACTTTCTGAAATGCTGAAATCCTATTGGTCAGTTTCGTATATCGCCTGTAGCAACGACTGGAGCAGGTTTTTTTCGGAAAAAAGTTGACGTCGACCTTCCTCTAGGTCTGTAGAGTATTTGTGGAAAGTTTCGTTGCATTTGGTTGTACGGTGTTGAAACGTATAGCGAACAAACAAACAAACAGACACTCTTCTTTATATATATAGATAGTAAGACGCCGCTAGTTTTTTGTCGTTTCTTCTCATCGTGACTCACAACATTCAAGTTTCATCATCTCTACTACAACACATATTTCAGATGTGCACTCATCAGATTATGGGGATTCCGAATTTTGTTTTCTCTTTCAAATGCTGGACAGTTATTTACAACGGTTATCGCAATTGAATTGTGACTCAGGCATTCGTAGGAAGAAGAAGAGTAAAATTGTAAATGAACCAATATTTACTATTAAAAGCACAGCAGTCCAATTCGTGAACACTTGACTAACCCAGACCGAATCAGGACGGCTGTAAACTGGGTAAAATGGTCGTATGCGCTCTCGCTTGGTACCGTCATGGTAACCGTATTGATCGCCCTGGTTATACCGGCTTTACAGTGGTATATTTGAATAAATATGTGACGAAGCGATGCGTCCAATTACCGTGGACTGGATTCATTATGCAAAAACATTCGATTCTGTTCCTCAAGAAGAATCGCGATCCTTAAAGGGGTCAAACAAGGTGACGTTCTATCTCTACTCCTATTCAACTTGGCCACCGATGAACTATTCCATATCCTGGGTGAACAATATCGGATATACAAACATAACGTGTTTTCCGGACGACATGTGTTTATTATCAGGCTCTAAGGTTGGCATGGGATATCTAATAGAAAGAACAGTAAGATTCCTTAACAAGCGAGGTCTACAAGTAAATGCAGATAAATGTATGACAATCGGAATGGAAAAGAGATACAAAGGGGAAAAAAGTAAAGTCGTCACCAAGCCAATATTTAAAATAAAAGGCTCAGAAATCCCTCTCCTAGGTCACTTAACAAATACTACTAAATACCTAGGAATGAAATTTATCTCAATAGGTCTGATTAGTGCAATTTCGATAAAAGAACACACCCTCAACACCCTCAACCTTCAAGGCTATTAAAAATGATGCGAGTTCCAGAACCATTAAGGAAAATTTTAAATGACCCAATGAATTCATGGAAAGTTATATACGAAGGTAAAGACCTGAGCGGAAAGACAGAACATAGTATCCATCTACGGATCCGATCCGCAGTTCTGATCCGCAGTTCTGCAAGGGGATAGCTTCTCCTCATTGCTATTCTGTCTAGCCGTGGTGCCCATCAGCCATGCATTAAACGAAACAAAAAACGGATATAAGATCTTTTCTGCAACAAGCATGAAAATCAATCCGAAAAGTGTGTAGTAGCGCACTTTATGCCTAAAAACGGCTGGAACAGGCATTCATGGTAGTGTCAACAGATATCATGATCGACACAAACCTTCGAACACCTCCCCCCTCTTTTTCTCTCATCTTCTCAAACTTGTTTTTCATCCCTCCATAGTTTTTATCTGTTTGTCTCTTCTTTTTCTTCTTTTTTTCTTTTCTTATTCTGAAGTAAATGAAAGGATTTATTCTTGTTTCTCATCTGATCTAACATCATTCTTCCATCTCTTTTTTTCTCTCTCTCATTCCAAAGATTGATCTACCAGTTCAATATCAATGAATCGATTACCAGAGAAAAGGTATATAAAAAATAAGTCCATAAAGAAATTTAAGAAAATATGAGCATCGAATCTCACCTTTCGCCAAAAGGTAGACTATTGAACATGTAGTGTCATGCTACAGTAAATGGTTAATTACTCTCTACATAGATCACCATGACTCAGCAGCTAGAAGCATTTACTATAATACATTCGATATAAAAGATGTGAGTGATGCCTCCTCACTATACACAAAGAGTTTCATCTGTAATGGAAAATGACAAAGAAAGGTTATATTGGAATTAACCACTACAAACCAGAAATGTCATTAAACATAATAAACATGACCTGGTTGTCTTGGAAAAGGTCAATAAAACAGCTCTAGTAATAGAGTTTCAAAATCTCTTCGGCAACAAGAATGTCCCTAAAGGGTGACGCGCATGAAGGGCGTGATGTTCAATACTGACCCATTCCTCGACACTACGCAGCAGTCTAGGTTATGTCTCCATAATGGTAAAGTAGGTTTGCTCTGGAAGAGCATCGAAGAGAGCGAGCTTCAGCGACTGGTAAGTATACATAGCGACCCTCATGGGAAAATCTCATCGGTAAAAGTTGCAGAAGCCTGGGCTCTCAACAAAGATTTACCTCCTCGGAGTAAATCTAGCCTTAGTAGCAAGTGGAGCAGCATTAAGAACCACGCGGGCTTGCTAAGTTCGACAGATTATGTGGGGAACTCCCGAATGGAACCCCGAAACCAAATCCTGACCTCCGCCGCCAACACACCCACTGTAGATAATGTAAATATAAATAATAATAATATTAATAATAATACTACCAATAGTGGTGGCGAGAGAAATGATGGAAATGGAGGCAGCCCCGAGGGTGTTGAGGAACAACTTCCTTAAGATTGAATCTGGAGTCTTACAAGGTGACAGCTTCAGTCCATTATTATTTTGCTTGAGTATGACTCCGTTAAGTCACGCACTCAATAGCGGTAAGCTCCATTATCGCACTGTCTCAGGTAAGAAACAAAGCATCTAGTTATCACTCTCTCACCAATTCTACATGAATGACTTTAAGCTATACACCAACTCCAAAGAAAATCTGAAAAAACTTCTTGATATAGTACACATTATCTCTAAAGTCAATAAAATGTGCAAATTCAGTAACCACACCACTTATAACAATCCCTTCGATTCCGCGATTTTCCCATCCGATATCCAAATCAACTAATACACAAGCAACAATCATCCTCATATCAAAACTGCTACTTCTCACAAATTCCAACACACTATCAATACATATATCATCTACCAACTGCGAACGATATAAGAAGCACTTTTATCTTCACATACAAATTCCTCCAATTAATAGAAAATCACTTAACGAATTCCACCTAAAACGAACCAGCAAAACGTTTGTTCCAACTTCATATATAATATGAAATTGAAGGAAAAGTCGGTTGACTTGAAAGTCAAAAGGACCAGGAAATCGATTTATCCAATCTTCATTATAATGTATAGTTGAATTGGTAGGTAAACCCAATAGCTGAATACGAGAAATGGAATAACCCCAAGAAAAAAAGTGACTTCGTATGATGTATATATAGGGAGCGAACGAGAGAGATAATCGTCGATGAAAAGAAAGAGAGCTTGCAAAATGGACTAGTTCAGTCCGTTCTGGGTATATACATTATCGATGAAAAGAAAGAGAACAAGCAAAATGGATGATTCGTTTCGTTCTTTCTTCGATATACATATATATATGTAGTATAGAGAATGACGAAGCACTTCTCTCTTTGAATAGACAGCGATCGGTCGCACTTTTCAAAGCGGTCAACTTAAATTTCTTCCTCTCTTCATCTACATCTATACAGTTTCTGTATAGATTTTCTGATACTTTTGCGGTTTTCTAATCGCTAAACTCTCAGTTCTCACCCTTTTCCTCAACACCAACATCAACACCAACCCAGTAAGTTAAGGAAAACACTTAAACTTTCTGGGAAATGCCTCCGAAAAAGGGAGGAGGCGAGGGGCGCCTTTGTCCTCAACGACAACAACATCAACAACGGCAAAAACAACAAAGGAACCGTCCGCCCAAAACACAATGTTTACAAATGAACAAAGACCAACTCGTCTAGGCCCAAACATTGCACCACTGATTCTCGAGGGTGCAAAATTAAACAAAATGGAGCTGAATGACGTAATCAAAAGTCATTTTGGTGACGTCAACATCGGAAACATTCAACTGGGCAAAACAGGTGCCTTCACAATTCAGGCAGGTGATTATAAGACGTTTAATCATCTCCTGAAAGAACTCACAACAGCCATGGCCTCTAAAGGCCATGAATCAACAAAAGTCTTTGTTACACGGTCCATACAACGAATCAATCAAAAGTGTTGGCTTGCTAGTCACCAAGGCTGATCGATTAACAGGAAAGGATGGAAAGACACCCACCAGAACAGTACGAGTAACGTTCGAAGATGTCGGAAATCGAACCGTGTTCATCAAATACGGCTTACAGGTCGACTACATGCATTTTGACGCCGAGCCAGCAAGACAAAACACCAAACCAACACAATGCTTTCTCTGCTTCAAATTTAACCATGTAGCCAAGTACTGTAAAGCCGACGTTCAAACATGCGATCGATGCGGCGAAAATCACCGAAAAGATCAATGCAGAACGATAATGACACCACCAGCTATGCAAAACAGCAACGATTTTCCTGATCTACCTCAACCAAGAAACGCCCACCCACTCTCGAATTTACAAGGAAACAATCTCGACGAATTCATGGAAGCTTTAACAAGCCGACTAAAAGAATTCCTCGAAGGAACCACATATGCTATCGCTGATAAACTCAGTCAACGAATCAGCA
>Ga0209922_101486_pt1 | contig 22500 bp, 19 predicted proteins | sample ThiBiot_500_biof_FD_183946 | JGI IMG/M metagenome (GOLD analysis project Ga0209922, IMG submission 183946) | Wastewater bioreactor microbial communities from Cape Town, South Africa - Thiocy_expt_500_biof (SPAdes) | ecosystem: Engineered > Bioreactor > Thiocyanate-remediating > Anaerobic-Aerobic ...
TATTATCATGATCATTTACTTCTTTATCAGCTTCTTGAAATGTGCTTGCCAACATATTCGGAAAGAGTTTTAAGAAAATTGGCAATGTAAATTCCATGAATGGAACAATGATAAATACAGAAAGTGGTACTAAACGAAATAGATCAGCAGCTGTACGAGTAAACTGAAAACAAAAATTCAATGCAAAAGAACGAATCGAATCGGTTTTTATTTGATCAATATTTACTTGTATACGTTCTCGTCGTGTTAATGTATGACCACTGAGAACTTGTCGAAGAAGACGAAAGGCAATTTTCGTTTCAATAAATAATAATTTAAATCCATTGTAATAATGTTTTAATTCGTGAACAATACGTTCCCAAATGGATTTACGTTTGACAACTGGTAAATCAGTTGCTGTTGTTGCCAATGATGTATCAGATTGAACAACTGAAACATTTGATATCGATCCGAGAGGTTTGGTTTTCTCATCTAAAATCGCTTCTTTTTTTAATAATTTAACTGTTTTTTCGACTTTCGATTGTTCGTCATAGAAAATCGATGAGCAATGAAATGAACGGACATTTGTTAATAAAACCATAGGCTTGCAATCATTGATTAGAATATGTTGACTATTCGGAGTAACATACAATGATGTTTTAGATATTGGAAGTTTTGTTCTTCCTGAAGAAAACGAAAAACAAAACAAACTTTTCGAATAATGTCAAATGTTTATTTTCATTTACCAATTGTTGATATCGATAGAAATCGAGGACCAATTTGAATAATTCTCATTCTGTTTACTGTAAATAAACTTGACTGATTATTACGATAACATGAAAAGAAAAGAATTCAAATCTAGAAGAAAATTAATTCATTTCGAACAACGCAAATGTCCTTTTATTTTGATGACGAAGCAGAGTGTCGATTGATTTAACAGAACTAACGAAAAAAAGTACTTCAATCGACCTTAATTATTTATTGGATGAAATTGTATACCACCACTATCGTTGGTTACTGAATCAATGAATGAATGTAACAAAATGAAACTGTACTGTAAGATTTATAATTGTTGAACCTAGTCGACTTTGTTATCCAGGGGTCATGTGAACGCTACGTCCTATAAAACACGAATGCGCGTAGGTGGCGCCAGGGAAATTCAATCGACTCGTGGAATCAAACAAGTTGTTTACAGAAAGAATAGATAAAAAGATAATAGTTAATTCACTTATTTATATCAAATTTTGTAGGCTCATGTTGCAATTATAAATGAGTAAACAATTCAAAGATCGAAAAAAGTAGTCGTTTGATTTCTCTATATGAAATTTTGAAAGGTGTAAAGGTCACTTTCAATTGGACAAATATCGACTAGATGGCGTTAAATACAAACGAACAAATCTCCACTAAAAGTGGTCACTAGCTTCATAACCATAACAATAGAATCTCTTATGGAGACGAAAGGCCAATCAAACAAATGTCACTTGTACAATTTTTCTTCGAAAGATCTGAGTTTAGTTAACATTACAATCGTTGAAATTCGATTCAATTTCTTGTAGATCATGCATAATACACTTGAATTACATGGTAAAGAAAGTGGTCAAATCTGGCATCGAAAAGGTTCAAATAAAAACGGGTATCTCATCAGATATGATTTCGTTTATTTTCTGATCTATTTTTTTTGTTCAAATTTCGATCTAGTCTACTTGTAACAGTTCTTCATTCGATTTTTAATGTTGTCGATGTACCATTGAAAACTGTTCATTTTCTACAAGCTGGTTTCGATCGTAATGGCGAACGATTATTAGCTGTTGATCAACGTGGAAATGTCTATGTATTTGATCTTGTTCGAAACAAGTAAATAACTTAATTTTGAATTTAAATCATTATTTTTCTTTCAAAAGATTTGAACTTGTACATCGAACAGGAACGAGTTGTACATGTGTTGCATTTAATCTACGTAATCCATCGGAATTTTTAATTGGTATGCCGGATTTTACAGTGAAATGTTTCGATGCCGGTAAATATGTGTATGTATTCATTGAACAAGATCAAAAATTGATTTGTTTTCTAGATAAGAAAGAGTTTGTCGCTTGGCTCAAAGGTCATACGACACCTGTGAAAGAGATTTCTGTCGATAGTAATGGAGATTTTTGTATAACAACATCTGCTGAAATTGCTTTTCTTTGGGATTTAAAATCATTCGAAAGAAAACGTAAATTAACAATTACGAATAAGAATGATGTTTCTCTTTTTCGTGTATGTATATCATCAATTTCATACGTATATCTAAAAATCGAAATATTTTCTTTCTTATTTTTATGAAGGCATTTTTTTGTCCCGTTTCGAATTATATTTTAACATGTTTTCGTGATGATTCAATTCTTGTTTGGGATGCGAAAAATCTCGAATTTAAATATCAATTAGCTGTACCAGAAAAAAGTCCACCATTCTATCGAGCATTCGCTGTTACCAAGTACGCTAAATAAATTCTCTCTTATTTCCTAAAAAAAGTCTTCCTTTCATCTGTATAATTCAGTGATGGTGGGATCTTAGTTTGTGGTGGCAAATCCACTTATCTCCAAATTTGGAATTTAGAAACCCACAAATTAATTAAAATCATTGAGCTACCAAAAGCAATTAAAGAAATCAAAGAAATGTCATTTGTCAGCGAAAGTTTCGATGGTGGTTCGCATAAAGTATTTTGCGTTTCTCTCAAAATTCGATGCATTCAACAATCAATTTTTATGTTTTGCTATTCATAGATAATCTCGATGCTTTGTCAAGATGGTATCGTTCGTTTTGCTGATATTGAAACTTGTCGTGATCTATTTCAAATCGGTCAAGAAAATGATCCCATTCAGCATTTTCTTCTTTCATCAAATGGAAAATTTTGTACGTGCGTACTTGTCTCAGGTCAATTGCAAATCTTTGATCTTCCATCGACATGGAAGGAATTGAATCGTGCACCATCACCTATCGTTCGAGCCATACGTTCGAATCACGATCAACATAATGACACAGATAGTCAAATAACAACATCCAAAGGATCGACAACTGCACGAAGTGCAAAATCGAATCTAACGACAAGTACAAATACATTGACAAGCAATAAATTAGCATTGAAAAAACGTTCGAATTCAGCATCAGAACGTTTACAAATGAAACAACATTATGCAACAAGAATATCGGATAAATCAAGTGTTTCATCAGCTAGTATCGATCAATCAGCTGTAAGAGAAATTCTCGAATTCAATTCGAACTATTTCTTATTTTTTTGTTTTATTGTGAATTAGTTTCGAAATCTACCAGAAGGATTAAACTTTAAAAAACTCTATAAAATTCTTCGATTCTACGGCGAATATCCTTCGAAATATCGGTAGAAAACATCTTTCATCGTTTGTTTGTTGTTTATTATTTGAAATTATCTAGAGCATTTATCTGGCGATGTCTCCTTCGTTTACCAGAAAATCATGCTGCTTATGCTGCTCTAGTTGAAAAAGGTGGACATTTATCATTCGGCAAATTGCAAGAACAATATCCATTAAAAAGTCGAAAATTATTACGAATTATGCAACGGTAAATAAAATTGAATGTTAATTCTTGTTCGAAATTAAATTTCAAAATCGAATTGACTCGATTTTAGTGTTCTATCAGCATTAGCTCATTGGTCGTCAATATTCGGCGAAACAGAATTTTTACCATTACTTTCATTTCCATTTGTAAAATTATTCGAAAATAATCAATTGATTTGCTTTGAAGTTATTGCAACTGTACTCTTCAATTGGTGTCAATTATGGTTCATGTATTTCCCAAATCCACCTGTTAATGTTCTAGGTACGATTATTTCTAAGAATGAATACACACACGTATATTTTTGAAAAGGTATGATTGAAAACCTGCTAACACATCACGATCATACATTACTCGCACATTTTGTTCGTTACAAAGTAACATCTCAAGTAAAGAACTTTTCTTTTTTCCGTTCTATTCGAAAAGAATAACAAACGTTTGTCTTTTAAAACAAAAGATCTATGCATGGCCATTGCTCGAAACATTCTTTTCGGAAATCTTCAATCGAAACGAATGGTTATGTTTATTCGATCATATATTTAGTAATCATCCATCATTCATTTTATATATTGTTACGTCCTATTGTATCAATAATCGAAGTGCACTCTTACGTGTACAAGAACTTGATGATTTCAAATATTTTTTTCATCATCGAAATCCAATATCAGTTCAAACGATTGTTAATGAAGCCTATCGTTTAAGTGAAGTAACACCAGTTGATATTGATCCGAAACGTATGATTGAATCATTTCAACCGTTAACACGCGGACAATATCCTGTTTTTAATAAATATCCGAAATTTATTGTCGATTATCAAATACAAGAAAAGGAAAAATTACGACAAGAAGAAATGAATTATATTCGACAACGGTAAATTTTAGAATTTTAAAGCAAAATTGAAAGTGGTTTGATTACTCATTTCAAGTGAATTGAATGTGGAAATGTATCGTGAACGACAACAACGTCGTCATGAAGAAGAATCTTGGCTTCGACAACAAGTTTGTCATTTGAATTTCGTGTAATTTCAATTCTCATGAATTGATTTTGTCTAGCAATTATTAATCGAAGCTGAAGAGAAACGACGTAAATTATTACTCGAAGAAGATTCTCGAGTCAAAGAACAAAAGAACAAGTCAGTCATATTTGTTTTGCTTTTCTTTTATTGAAATTTGGTTTTCTAGACTTCAAATGTTAAATCAAGAAATTAAAGTTGAAATTTGATTTGTCAATTCAATTGCTTTTCGATAGAAGAGATGTATTTAGGTTCGTGAAATGCAATTACTTGATGTTGCTCGTCGTAAAATGCTTCATCAACAGCATTTACTCAAAGAAGCTGAATTACATCGTTTGGATGATGAAATTCGAAAAAAAGTCTTTATTATTTACTTCATTTCAATTTTCAACAAATTTCGATGTTCGATTTTAGGCTGAAGAACGAAAAGATGGTCTCGATTCAGGTATTAAATCAGCTGAGCTCAAAGCACTCGAATTAGAAACTCAAACAAAAATTTTGGAAAACGTAAGTTTAAATCTTGATTAAGCATTGAAATTCAAAACGAATACTCTTGAATTCAATTAGCAAATGCTTCGTTTACAAACGACTAGACCATCTAATGGTGCTCCTCTAAGCTTCGATGAATTAGTCGACGATGAAAGTTTAAAACTAACAACAAGAAAAATCGTTGCCGATGCCAAGGTTTAACTTTTGTTCATTTTCTATTGAGAAATATTTCGATGGAATCTTTTTTGTTTAGCATACGCATCATTTTCCGAATGAAATTTCAATGGATAATGAAAATATAGCATTACGTTTTGAAATGAAAGACATCGATCCAAAGGATGATATGACTGATGTAAACATGAAATTGTCTAGTTTTGAATAATCTTGCTTTTGTTTGTATGTATTAGGTTTGGAAACAATTACGCGAAGCAAAAGCAAAAGAATTAGAAGTCAAAAAACAATTAAATGAAATGTATCAACAAAAAGTAATCACATCGATTTTCATTCGAGTAGAATTGAGATTTCTTATTTGAATTCGAATAGAATGCATTGTGTAGTCAAGATACGAATCAATTGATTCACATTATGACAAGTAATAAAGTTCATGGAGATGAAATAGAAAAACCGAAATCAGCGAATGGAAGAACTTCAACAGTAACTGATGATGTTAATACAGAATCCTATCATACATCGGGTAGATCTCAATCGACATCAGTTTGATTTTATGCTTTTTTTAATTATTCAGAGGTTATTCAAATGATGAACAAACCGACGAATGTTCGATGTATTAATACGCCAACAGGTTCAACAGCTGATGAAACATCGAATTCATCGGCATGTAAGTTATCGAAATAGAAAATTCGATCTCATCATGTTTCGTTTTTTTTTTCTTCAAGTAAATCTTGATCGTGGTCGAGGCGAACTCGAAAATGATATTCGAAAATTATTAAATGATATTCGTGATCGACGAGCACGACTTGTCCATGAAAATTCACAATCAATACCTTACTTACCAACATCAACTGAAAAACCTGCTGCTATATCATAAATCTCAATTTGTTCTAGATTAGTTGTTCGTGTGTTCTATGTCTGTCTGGTTTTTTTAAATCTTAATATATCGTTTGTGTTCAGTTAGTATGATCAAAAATAAACCATAATAATAAATCAGTGTTTATCTTTAGAAATTGTTTAACCTTTTTGAGTTGTTGATCGTATTTATGAAAAGTCATTATTTCTTGTCGAATATTTAAGCTATTTAGTCCATGATTGATCGACTTTCATGTCAGTCGAATGAGCGTAATATGAAGAAAAAAGTATATTAAATAAATCGTTTTACTGAAACGAAAAGAAAAATAACATGCTAATGATGACAGATTGAAGAGAATAGTATTTATTTTCGTCAAGCTATAAAAATCACTAGCACATATTCAATCTAACAAAAAAAATGAATTTACCAATCATCCTTGTCTTGATTTACATGAATGTATTCTGTAGTGAATCGGTTCAGTTAGTCGAATGAATTGTATTTGTCAACTATTTTTAATATTCGATTTTTTATTTTTGTTTTCAGTCTTGGAATCAATCGAACTTCATTTCGAATACCAACTGAAAACAATTGTTCGGAAATATCACCGAATTCTATTGCGTGCAAAATATCTTCACGTGCTGCGGATAGTATGTCAAAGAATTTGTCGGATGTCTACGATCTTCTAGCCGATATTGCTAGTGTAAGTATTCAATTTGTTATTGATAAGATAGTTTCAATGACAGGATTTTGCTGTTTTTCTTTTTTGAAAGGTCTATTTCGTTGGCAGAATTGTTATTGGTACACCTGCTCAAGAATTTTTCGTCGATTTCGATATGGGATCAACTGATCTTTGGGTGCCATCAATCAATTGTTTTACAGATTGTGGTAAAATGTTTTCTCTTTCTTTCTAATTTAATTCACTAATATATTGTCTATACAGATAATAAGAGTAAATATAATTCAGCATTATCACATACTTATATTGCAAATGATGCGAATTTTTCAATTGAATACGATGATAATTCATCTGCAGCAGGTATAATCAGTATTGATACGATTAATGTAAGTTTACATTCGAAGAATGTTTTTATTAAAAGCATATAATGATTTGATTTGTTTAGATTGGCGGATATGAAGTAAAAAATCAAACATTCGGCGAATGTACGACTTTGATTGGTATGAGTGGATTATCGAGTGATGGTATCATGGGTCTTGCATATCCAAATTCGACATTTGATAATGATGAATCACTATTTTTCAATCTATGGAATCGTAGTTTAATATCTAAACCGGCATTTTCTTTTTACATAAATCCGTACGTAAAAACAAAAAACATCGAACTGTTCGATTTCATTTGTTTTCTTTTTTTTGTTCAGTGATGAAAATTCAACGAGTGGAGGTCAACTGATTTTTGGTGAACCCAATTCGAGTTTGTACACAAATTCGATTACATATACTCCAGTTGTTATCAATCGAAATTGGCAATTCAAAATTGATAGGTAACAATTCTAATATCATCACTGTCTTTTCATCATTGTCATAAATCTAGTATCTACGCTGGATTAGCTCTGATAGAATCACCAGCATATGCGATTATCGATACAAGTACTACATTTATAATCGGTCCTACAACATCGATTGATGCATTGAATATTGCACTTGGTGCTAATTATGATTCATTGATTAGCATGGTAGAATGATTTTAATTCAAAAGAATTTTTTTATCAGTAGAAAATAATCTTGTGTTCTAGTATCGAGTCAATTGTAAAACACGATCGATCTCTTCATTTCCTGATGTTACTTTTAACATTGCTAATCAAAAGTTTTCGTTGACACCATTACAATACATTTTAATTCTGCCAAGTATTGCAGATACGTATGCATGTTTTACGATATTTGTTCCATTGAATATGTCCGATTCAAATGATAATCTCTATTGGTTATTGGGCACTTATTTTCTCTATCGATTTTATTCAGTATTCGATATGAGTACGGCTCAAGTTGGTTTAGCTATGTCGAAATCTTATAATTGGACGGGATATATTGATCCAATTCTATTCAATAACTCAATGACAACAGAAACATCTATGCCAACAGTAACTATCGCCAATGAAGTCACCTACACATCGACATCGACTCTCTCATCAATAGCCGTCATCAATAAGAACACATTTGTCAAAAATATGTTATCTGGTAGTTCACAAATATTCTTAATCTTTCTTATGAAAACTATTTAAAACAAAAACAAAACTTTTGAAGAATTATTTAATGTATTTTAGTTAGATTATTGATATTCTTTCTTTTCCCTCTCTCTCTCTCTCTCTCTCTCGTTTTATTTTATAACTAATGCCATAAATTCGATTGTATGTTTGTATCATGGATGATCATTAGGACGTCAACAAATTTTCATGTATATGTGTATGTATGTATGTGCATATCAAGTAGGATATTGATGTGATGATAGGTCATAAAACAGAATCAACGAAACGTCGGCGTCAACAATCTCAAATGATTATGATTGTATTTGTCCGATATTGAGCATCACAAAATACACTTCATCGATTGAATAAATATTCTCAAACTATTTGATGATCAAAACATTTTTATCGTTATATATCACACTTGCTCTTCTTCTTCGTCGTCGTTCTCGTCTTCTTCATCATCATCTAGTGACGTTAATATCACCCATCATAAAAAACAACAACTATGTGCAATATTTGCTATTTCTCTCTCAACCGATAATCAGATCGATTCTATACAATTGTTTGTTTTTTTTCTGACAAGCAAGAAAAAACACACAACGAATAAGTTAAATACTCGACTGTCTCTTATGTATGCATATGTTTCACAGCGGATGTCATAAATAATGAGGAGATGATACCAACGACAAATTAACCAACATCGATAAACATCAATATTTCTCTCTCTCTCTTTCTGTCTAATCAAGACACACTTGTTTCTAATGAAAACAATGCACAAAACCTCAAATCTTCTTCTTCTTTTTTTCTCTATTGAAAAGTTAGACGAACTTCGAAAAACAATGCCATAGATAACATCAGGATAGGATAAAACGCTCGAAGTATTGTCTTTCTTCTTTTTGATGTTGTCATTGCCATTATTATGCATACGTCATGTTTTTTTTTGTTCGACGCCTGCTCGACATAGTATGTTTTTTCTATCATTATCATCTGGAAGCAATGGTTAATCCTTGCCATTTGGCTACAGTACACTTTCTTATTCATGCTGAATTATTGAGAATGAAAGGATGGTTTATCTCAAGCAAATCGAATGAGATTGGGAAAAAAAGCGTAACATAATAAGATTGATTTTTTGTTTTCTTTGTCTATTTCATCGTTAACGTTCGAGTTTCGAGTTCTCTCGTGTTAAAAATCAAGAGATTAAATGTAAGCAAAATCATTTGTAATTTGATCTTGTGTCCTGCCATACAAACACGCGCATGCAATCGTCATTTTATTGAGGCGTGAACCGCCTTTGTAATGTGAAGCTCAAACGTTTGTTATTTGTTTTTTCCAATCAAAATTCCGTTCATATCACATCTATGTGAATATTGCCTAATACACATATTTCAAATAAAAACGAATAGCAAACTAAGTCGAAATCCAGATTGTTTCAATATCAGCAAGGGAATAACAAGAAACAGAAAAGCGAGAAGACATTGATGATCTATTATTCTTCTTTCATTCATTTACACAACTGATATCGATTGTACACAGGGGCGGATGTTGATGATAGTTCATAGTTTTTCAATGATTAGTCTTGATAAATTAGTCCATAGAACATTGATTTACTCATCAATAAAACACGATGTTCAATATCATGAATGACGAATGAACTTTTTCTTTACACGTGTTGACTGATATTCGATGTCTATCTGTTTATCTAACTGTATACATATTCGTCTCTCGATACATACACATGTCGATGTATTGACATCTGATAGGATTGAACTACATGCGTGCTCTACCGTACTGAATGAGGCGGAGAGATTTGATGACAATTAGCGTTCTTCTTCTTCTTCTTCGTTTTTTTTGTAGTTCCATTTCATTCGAACATGGCATGATAAAAGTCAAATGAAAGAGACTCATTTCCGAGATAGGATGTGTCTGCAGTTAATCGTTAGGTAGAATACAAATCGAGGCCGGTTAATCAAGATGCTATTCAATTTCAAGAAATAAAATCAAAAAACAAAAGAGAAAACTTTCTAGTGTTTTTTTTATTCTTTTCGTTGAATTAATCAACGAAGACATGATAGCAGAAAGGAAAAAGAATTGTACCAATTGTTTATGTCACTCAAACAAGACAACTCATAGTCAAACTAATAGAAAAGAAGGAGAAAAAAAACTAAACATAGAGTGCTGACGATCCCATTATCGTAAACTAGCAAAAAAAAGAAAAGAAGAGACGATGGCGATGCTTGTTTAATTATTTTCTCATTAATCTGTTAATTGGCTACGTTCGTTCTACTGTATGTTTAGATTGCGAACGAAAGAAAAGAAAAGAAAAGATAAACGGATGGATATCATCAGAACAACAGTAAGAATCTGCTATTATTATCCGATTGAAAAAGACAACAAAGACTTTTCTATTGCTTTGACGTTTAAAAACATTTTTTTTTGTGTTCCTATGCCATTTTATTATTCAATTTGATCATATCATGGACAAATCTTATTGGCGTTATCGGTAGGTATTGATCTCATTATCTTCGTTCGTTTTTTATTCTTCTTCTTCTTCTTCTTTTCTCATCATCTTTATTCATATGAAACAAAAATTGATTGTGTGAGAAAAGAAATAAAGACAATGGTACACAAAACCCAATTCTTCTATCTATTTGTGTCTCGTCGTAGAGAGGAAATATACACATAGACTATTGACATACATACATACATAGATACACACATACACACACAGATATATATTCAATCTAGTCAACTAGATTTTCAGTTTTGTTTGTTTAAGCAATGTGAGTGAGCAACATAAATTTTCATCGATATCTTTGAGAAGAGCTCATTTGGTGGCGCGACAGCACGTTACGATGAGAAATGAATAAATGTAAAATCCTCTACTTCATCATCTATCTATTCGAAGGTATATGTTAATCTTTGTACTTGAGCGTATGTACAGAAGCTGGATGATTGAATATAATATAAGGGATCAAAGTAAATAGATGAAGAAAAAGAGAAAAGAAAAACGAAAAAAAAAAATAACGACGAAGACGAAACAAACGAACGTTTGTTGTAGTAACACAGTGCGAATAACGTAGAGATTTTTTTAATACTCTTCTCTCGTTTTTCTTTTTTTTCCCCTCATTCATTATCTATCCTTCTTTTCTCTTCATATGTATGTGTATGCAATGTCGATCCTCCCCATAACTTATGTGATTGAGATGATGATTGAAAATTCGAGGACGTAATCAACTGCGAGACATAACAACAAGTAAGCTTGACATTTTTCTTCGAAATGTAACAACGACACTCACATTATTCTTTCATCAACTATCAACATCGTCTACAGATTTCTTCTTCTTCTTTTTCTTAGTTTTCGAAAAAAAAACTTGAGAATTTCCGTCGATTGATTTGATTAATCAGTGTATTTCGAATTTTACTTGCTGATTTCCTACGTCATCGAACCGTTTCTCGATCTCGATTATGATTGGTTGATGAATATTATCAAAAGCGTGATTTATTCTTATTGGATTCTTTCGTTTTTTTTTCTCTTCTCTTTTTTTTCTTCTTCTACTCACATCATCTAGTGCTATATGAATGCAAGAAATCGGATATTCACTCTCCTCCTCCGTCTCCTTTTTTTTCCTGTCCATGCCACACTCTCACTCATTCGCTGATTCGCTCGTGCACCCTACTCATTATTCTTATTATTGTATAAAAATGCAAATATGTGTAAGAGAAAGAATGCGTTCGCACGCGAGAGAGAAAACGAGAGAGGGAGAGAGAGAAGGATGAAGAAGAAAAAAAAGGAAGAATACGTTGCTTTAGTCTTCTATATGAATTTTTTCTTCTTGTAAAAAGAGAGCATTTTATTGAAAGTGCAGCTCTTCTATCGTATACTTTTCTTTCTTCTCATCTCATTTTTATCAATCAAACTGATTTTGACCTTTTTGAATAAATGGTATTTTCATTAGATTTATAGTCTCTCACATACATACGTTGGAAAGTTGTATCATTTATTTCTAGCATCAAAATTTGTGCGCTCTTTAGGTAAGTGATCTTTCTATTTCTTTAATTGCTTCGCTCATGTGATTTTGGCATCTGATCAAATACACCTGTAACGATGATATTTGTTCACTGCATAAAACAAAATAATAATAATAATAATAAACGAAGCAAGAAGGAAAAAAAAAGAAATGCGAAATACTAGTTTTCTTTCGTTTTGCGCGTGTGACTCGCATTTACACGAAAAACTAACGATGACATTATCACTGTCAATGTTAATAATAAAAAAAAACGAACGAAGACGAACAGAAAATAGTGACATTTGTTTAGAATTTGTAATAATCTCTTCTTTATGATCATCAATGATTATTACGAACAGAAAAAAATCGCTTTTGTGTGTGTGTGTGTGTTTGACTGTATTAGAAGAAAAATTGCATGATAGTCAATATAAAAAATAAATAAGTAGATCTATATCTAACTCTACAAATCTACTGATAGTTCATGTTTTTGAACTAACTCGTATTAGATAGAGTTTTTTCTTAAGTCTTATTACCCAGATTGAAGAGTTGATGTTGTGTTTATACCATATCAAAGAGCGAAAACGAATACGAACGAAGATCGTAATCGATCATTCGTATAGAATTAAGATTAGATTGTAATCAATAGCATCGTCGATTGGACTATCGACATTAATATTCTCCAATCATGTTGTTTTGCAATTCGTTAGTTTTACTATACCCACTAACATTTCTTAAAAAAAAAACGAAAAATGCTCGAATTCAAACGAGAAATTTAGCAAGAAAATAAGACAAAAATAGAAAGTTCTGTATATCCTTACCGTTGATAATATGAGTATTGACGATGACGACTGTCTCTTCTTTATATGTATATACTTGTGCTCTTGCGCTGAACTTTCGGAGAGCTATTCACTGATATTTAGAAGCGAAAAGTCAATGTATTATCAATGAGAATATCGTCTCGTTTTTTTTTCTCTTTTTTTTTCCTCTCTCTTTATTTCTTGGTGGCCACTGTCTATGTGTACAACGATAAGGTCGCGTCATTTCTAAAAATGTTAAACATCCTTTTTATGCCATTTTCGGCGCACGCCCGCCCGCTGTCGTCATCGTCAACGTTGTGCGACATCAAAGGTTAGTTATGTTTCGTTTCTCTGTTTACATGCGATGGACACCAAAATAGAAATTTGCCTTGGACATATTATCAAAAATCCACGAAGACAAAAAACAAACAAGCATAACGAATTTTATTTTTATGTCTTTTTTGACCTTTTTTTTTGCTGTTGTGTTTTTGCGAGAAATTAGAAGAATGTTGTACCTGTCAATCATTGACACGTGGATCTAGTGGCGGCAAATAGTTTTCTTTTTGTTTTATTAAAATGATCCTCATGTAAATAATCGCTACATGTGCATGTATCTATTACTGAAGCTAATGAAGTTTGAGAAGTGTGCGTTTAAATGTGTTTGTTGTCGGCACCGCTTTTTTTTCTTCTTTTTCTAACTCTGATCTTCATCAAATAATTATAAAAACATTGAATTAAGATGAACAAATGTATATATAGGCTACAGTAAATTGAACACTTGCTATGTACTTATCTGTACATGGATAGATTTACTAAATCTGTTCATTCTATGAACTCTTCCGATTTCGATAGATAGACAAAGACGAATGATCATATAATTAGATTCGGAGAGAAGAAAGACAAAACTCTCGTCACATCGAAATAAATAAGAAATTGGTATTAGTTAGTTTGTTAGTTCTGTCTGATCTTGTCGATGAGATAACAAATGTTTCTTTTTATTTGATGTTACTTGTTTTCTCATTGATCATTCGGATGTTTAATTCATTGTGTTGACAGGATATTCATTGTTATATACCAGTTGATTTTCTGACATCGACGTGTTGTCCCTTTCGGATATCCTTTTTTACATATTATCATTATCATCATCAAACGTTAGAGAAAAAAAAAGAAAACAACGTCGACATACAATCGCACGTGTATACTGTCAATCTATCGAATTGAATAGTTAGTTAGTCGTATTATTTGCTTCGAGATATAGCATCGTCTCTCATCATTCCTTCGTTTTTTTGTTTTATTAAATAGAACAGAAGAAAAAACAAGAATGAAAAAAAAATCTGGAAATAATTTAAGATCAGGAGCTTCTATCTTTTAATGAACGGCGATGCGCGCACAACACGTGTTCGAACTGTCAGAATCAACAACGGGAGGTTCGCATAATGTAAACAAGGAAATAAATAGACAGACTAAAAGGCTTGATCAATTGTAAGCAAAAGTCTAATTAACTCGAAATTATAAAAGAAGAAAAGAAGAACATAGTAAATTGGGAAGTGATGTTGTTGATGATGATGATGATGATGAGCATGAACAGTAATGTGAGATGGGATAAGAGACGAAGCATATATATATATAAGCATTGTAAATGCCACGTACAGTATCCGGCTATGTTCGTTAGTCGACCTTTATCCATTTGATGCACGCGAATTTACTGATGAATAGAATTTAGACAGAACAAAAGAACGAGAGAAATCATCAATAATTTGTCATTTTTTTTGTCTTTTATTATTCTAGTGCTCGCATAATGAATACCGAGAATCTTGGCATTAGTGGACCAGGTATTAATGGTTCGAATGATCCATACATGCATCCTCATTTAACACATCCTCATCATCTTCTTCCACCACCTCATTCATCGTCAATCTATTGTTCATCATCAAATCCCTATGCAGAATTATTTCCTCAATTTTCAACTGATTTCGTTTCACCTCATGGTACAACAAATAATCCAAATATATCAGCAGATTATTTAACATTGCAAAATTCAATTGACTATGTCGTCTCTCAACATCATCCTCATTCTCATCATCATCTTCAACAACAACAACAGCAACAACAACAACAACAACAACAACTCCATCCGTCTCAACAACATCATCATCATCAACTAACAAGTTCATCCAATGGAGAACGAACGCCTTCTTCTGTTGGCACTGGTATTACTGGTTCGGATTCGTCACCATCGCATTCATTCGGAACAAGTAGTGGTTATTCATCATCTGTCGATTATTATAATACACCGGTTTTAAATTCAAAAGTAACTGCTAACAATACAAATGCATCGAATAGCAATAGCAGTAATACATCAGCAAATAATACAAGCAGTCATAGTCCATACGATGGTACATCAACAGCAACAACATCATCACCACCACATTCAACAGGCTATTTAAATACAACTATTAAACAGGAAACAATGATGCCACCATCATTCGTTCTCGATCCACATAATAGTTATGGTACGGACTAATCTTAGTTCCTATTGGCTGAATAATTCAATTAAATAAAAATTCTTTTTTCCTTTCTTTCGACAAATAGGAAATGTCAATGGAACTACATCGGGAACAAGTGCTAGTGGAAATGTTAATAATAATTTCGTTCTCGGCGTTGATGATTATGGCTCGTCATTATATCATCCAGCTGCAACGAGCACATATCCATCGTATTCGCCAACAGGTCTTTTACAAACATCTTATCCCGTTGGTCCATACGGCGTTTCACCTTCAGATCACATGCGTCTCTATAATTCGCAACTAAAACATGATTTTGGGTATGATTGACTTTCTTTTCTTATGATTAATTATTCATTTTTGTTTTTGAAAATGTTTTCGTTAAGCTATGATATGCGTTTTAAATTAGTCGGCAATCAACGAGCTTCACCAAATGCGGATGTATCTCCTTCACAATTGTGCGCTGTTTGTCAAGGTAAAACAAATGCATATTTAATCTATGATAATTTATGTTCGATGTTTTGCTTTTCAATAGATACCGCACAATGTCAGCATTACGGTGTTCGAACGTGCGAAGGTTTGTTCGATTCTTCTTAATTATTATTCATTTTTTATTTTATCTCGTTTTCTTTTTCTTCTTCTATTTAGGATGCAAAGGATTCTTCAAAGTAAGTTAAATTAACGATTAGAATAATCTATTCGAAATCGGATAAATAAATAAATGAATTTTCGTTTTCTTCTTCTTCTTCTAGCGAACAGTACAGAAGAATGCAAAATATGTCTGTTTGGCCGATAAAAACTGTCCTGTAGATAAACGACGTCGAAATCGTTGTCAATATTGTCGATTTCAAGCATGCATTGCTGTTGGCATGGACAAAGAAGGTACGAAATTGTCATATCAATACGAATTTCGTTCATATATGAACACACATCTTCGTCTTCTTCTTAGTTGTTCGAACCGACGCATTGAAAGGTCGTCGTGGTCGTTTACCATCGAAACCTAAGAGTCCCAGTATTCGACAACCAAATAGTTTTCAAACACAATTCTGTCGTTTCTACAATGATTCCATCCCAAATCCAGCCAATCATGATTTTAGCAAATTGAATGTAAGAAATTTTCTAGAAAAAATTCTCGTTTTTTTTTCTTACAACTTTGTTTTTCGTCTAGTACCGAACAGTGACTAATAAAGAAAGTTTAGGCGAAGAAAAATTACTTGTCTATGATGCCTTAACACGTTCATGCGATATAATTAAACAATGGGTCGATAAATTCTGTTTATTCTATTCCATTCAAAATCCCGAACGTGATCGTCTTTATTCGAATTGTTTATTAGAACAAATTGTTTTTCGAACGGCAACACGTGTCGATGGCGATCGTATTATTCTTTGTTCAGGTGTTGTTGTTCATAAAATACAAATCAACTATTTACTTGGTGATGTTGCACAACAATTATACGATTTTGCATCGACATTAAAACATCATAAGATCGATTCGATCATTGCAGCAACACTGTCATCGATTCTATTACTTGATTCGAATAATACAGGTAGATAATCGAATCATTTGTTGTTGTTATGTTTGAATTTTTTTACTTTTTGTGAATTAGATTATATTTATCATCAAGCACCGTTGTCATCGACGGTCAATGAACTCTATCAAAAAATTGTTGATTCATTAAAAGAATATTTAAAACAACAACATGAAGATGGTTCCGTTTATTTGCAATTATTAGATCGACTGAATGATGCAAGACGTATTGCACATAATTTAAGAAAACGTTTATGTCTCTATCGACATACGACTGGTTTGTCAAATTCAATGAATACACTACTTGATTTAATGTATGTTTATATGATTTTCTTTTTGTGATATTTGTTTTAATAATTTGAATTCTCAATTTTAGACTCGAATGTAAACCAATTTCATCTGATATGCATTCTACCGAAGATACACCCAATATCCCATTTGTTCAATATGATCTATGACGAAAAACTGTTTGCTTGTTTTTCTTTTCGTTCATTAATCTTTGTTTCTTCGTCATCATCATCTTCTTCTTTTCTCTCTATTAATCAACACAAGTATTAATTCAATCTCTAACTATTCATCACCGATGTGTTCTTCAGTAGTTACACTTAAGTCATATGAATCACATGTTTCGTTTTGTTTTTCGTCTTCCATAGTTCATTTCTATACAACCTAATTATTTTTGATTGTCTTTCGTTCGTTACTATTGTTGTTGTTGTTGTTGTTGTTGATGTTGTTGTACAGCACTATATTATGCGGCATAATGATGCAAAAGAAAATTCGTAATGACTGAGGAACATTTAAACATGCTGTATTTTTCGTCTTCTATTTCCTTCTTTGTCTCTCTCAGTCTTCCATAGAAACATAAATCGTTTCATATGCAACATCATTATTAAATGCTGACTGATTCCTTCTCGAACTTGTAAACAACCTTTGTCGTCTTCTCTTGTTTTCTCTCTCTTTCTCCTTTTGTTCTTCTACTTTCCCTTTTTTTGCCTCTGTTTTATATAGACAGAGATCGCTTTTCTTTTTCTTTTTCTACTAACTATTAAACATAATGAAAAATAAATTTGAATTTATTCAATGATTTGTTCGAATAAAAAATGGATAGACGCAAATATATATATATATATTTATTTGGTAATTATGATGATGATATTTGTCGAAATGTTATCATTGTATTCATAAACGATCAACAACCGTTTTGAATTACAAAAAAATGACGAGAAAACAAACGAATGATTTGATCTTTCGCTTTTTTTGATTAACAGTTTTATACATAGGAAAAGATTGATGTTTTCCTAATTTCTTTGTCTTCTTTCGAATTATACACATGTGTGCATCATTAAAAGAACAAAACGTAATCGAATGCTAATCTATCGATAATGCCGTGATCAATGTCATGTCCTTTGACAAGAGCAATAGTTCTTTGTCGATTTGTATCACACACCAATCAGATATTGTATATATGTAAACACATGCCAATTTTTTCTATTCTTTCTGGTAGAATTGATGTGTTCTTCAGACTGATCATCGATCTGGTTACAACTGTTCTTTATATGATATGACTACACAAATACGAATGCATCATCGATATTAGATCGATGATTGTCATTCTATCATCAACACCCTCAAATAGTTTTGTTTTTCCGTTCTAGAGATTTATAATGTACGAAGATAATCATTCGGAAGAATTCGATTCTGATAATGAAACAACAAAAACTACTGATCATAGCAATCGAAAACCATTACGAACACCAAAATGTGCTCGTTGTCGTAATCATGGCGTTGTATCCTGTTTGAAAGTACGTAGTTAGATAAGCATATACACGATTTTTATAATATCTCAAACTTGATCTGTTGAGGGTCATAAGAAATTATGTCGATGGCGTGATTGTATATGCACAAATTGTTTACTAGTTGTTCAACGACAACGAATCATGGCTGCACAAGTTGCTTTACGCAGGTACAATTCTTTTCTTATAATTCGGATAATAAATGAATATACGCACTATCATTTCAATAGACAACAGATTACGTTGAATACAAATAAACCAGTATTGACGATGAATAATAATACTAAATATAGAAATTCAAATATATTTCTTCAGCAGAAACATCTCGCTATTCAAAAGAATCTACAACAAATACAGAAAAGTTCCATAACACGAAATATCATTCGAAGTAAGACATTGATCTTTAAATATGAGATTTTTAGATATTGGTTTTCTGTTTGAAAAGATCTACAAACTCAAAATCTAAAGATTAGAAACAATCACATTGGCAATACATTTTTAACATCGACAAATTCCTATCTGAATGATCGAATACGAAAACGTCGTTGTTTTGCTGATAAAGAATTGGATAATGCTTTCATTCTTCCATCATTTATGAATACGACAATGATAAACAGTACTTTCCATATGACTCATTATCAAAAAGCGCAACAACATTTATGCGATCGAACAAAATCAAATCAAAAGAAATGTACTGATTTTTCTGTAGCTGCAATTATTGGTAATAGTTAAGCAAAATTCTTTTCCTATAATAAATGATAACGATTCAGTTTTGATTGAAGACAAATGTCCTAAACACGGATTCTTTTTTATTCTATTAATATAAAAATTAGACTACGTTTTATTCATTCATTTCAAATACTTCCGAAGTAGCATTTGTCTGTTGTGTTTCAACAGAGGAATCATACGAAGGTGGTTGTTGTTCCATTATTCTTGTCCAAGATGCAGAAGAATACTGTGACTGATGAGGTTGAGTTATGACGAAAATATGCATCGGTTGACTTGATAATCGTTGTTGTATACAAACCAATCGCACACAATATATAAATAGCATCATCAATGTAAGAAAAGCAGCAATACCAATAATAATAATTAGATACAAAGAGAATGAATACATATGTGCTGAATTTTGCTTCAATGTAATATAAAATCTTAGAAATGAGAGGAATCTTTTGTTTAACTTAATGATATTGAAATGCAGAAAAAAAAGAAAAAGAAAAACTATAGTTCTTCTATAAATTTCTTTGCCTACACATAAAAAGCTCATTAATTATATATATTTATAGTTTTCCTGAGTATCTTCACAGTCAGAAGTATTACTTCTGCGATGTACTCATCATTGATAATGAATAACAAATTTAAAAATTAATCTCATTTCAGTGAATCTCTTATTTAAAATTTACTTTTTTTTCTATTTTCATTTTTTATTGTTTTCAATATTTAAGAACAAAACATGTTTTATCTGTGTTTTGTTAGAAATTACAAAGTACCTATAGGTCAAAACATCAATTTTAAACTTAACCGATGACGGTTTGTCGGCGGGATTATAATTATTTATAGAGGCCATATATCTAGTTGATATCTTATATCGCGTTAATTTTAATCATTAGACAAGATTAAATAGTCTGTATTATGTTCTTGTTCTCGTTGCTGCTTTACAATCAAGAAAAATACCCCGTATAGTTTAAGGATAAAAGAAGTTTGTTCATCATTCGCTAGTCAAATGATGATAAAAATTGACAATATACATGAAATCAGTAGACAAGACTATTGAAAGCCCTCAAGCAGTTATGAATATGCTAAAGAACAGTTAATGAAAAAAAACATATCGTATTTACAATCGTATATGATTCTTAATAATAGAGCAAAGAAGACGAAGAAGAAGAAAAAAGAGAACATTTTCATAATGTAGTTAATAAAAATCCCTGAAAATAAAAGCGAACACATCACCGAATTCTCAAAGAACCGGATAAAAAAAAGAAGAAGAAGAAGAAGAAGAAAAGTTTTCAATCATTAACAACAGTTGAAGTTAGATCTTGCTGTTGATGATAGTTAGTAATACGTGTAAAAAGATCATTAAGTATCTGTTGAATATGTTGTTTTAATAATAAATCATGTTTATCTGAACTTTTACTAACCTTTAGAGAAGAAAAAAAACGAAACATTAATAGAATTAACATCGTAAGATATTCTTTGCTTACTGTTGAATAAAGATTTTCTAAATCGTTGAGGTGTTTGTTTAAATCAGTAACCAGATGATTAATCATTGGCATTCGATGATCATTTAATATCGATTCACTAGAGTAAACAAAATAGATTCTCATTTGCGAAGAAAATGCCAACTTACTTTTCTTTATTATTTGTTGTATCGATTTGTTTATAGTCTTGTATTGATAAACTTCGTCGAATTTGAATATCTTTTTGATTGATAACGACGACTTCACTTGTTGTTTCCAGTGAATCTGAACTTTCAATAGACGATGAACTTGTTGCATGTTTAATCGGTGATGATGGAATATCCTGTAAAAGTAATGGTTTTAAACCAAGTACAACAGTTCGATAGAAACAATCTTGTGCCCATTTAGGCATCGAATCATTTGTTGAATTATCGAGTTTACTCGATGGTGAAATCGTTTCCGTAAGATGTTGTTGAAGTTTGGTTGGAGACGAACTATTCGATGATGATGATGAAGAAGTTGAAGTTTGCATGGCATTGGTTGTGGGCAGATTTGGAGGACGTCGAGGTATACGATTGATTTTGACCCGATGCGGTAGCAAAGGTTTTGTTAGTTGCTGATTTGATTGTGCTGTTGCTGTTGGAAGAACAAGATTTTGTGTTGAACGAGATTTGGGTATCGTTTTAGTTGATGGGACACGACGAGGATGAGAAACAACAGTTGTCGAAGAATTCGAACAGGACGATGGAGGCGGTGTTGTTGATGACAGCGAACCATCACGAAGTTTATTCATTGAACTGGATGTATGTGCAGCATAGGATGGAAGTTGCGAGTGAGAAGAAGAAGACGATGATGATGTTGTTGTGGTTGTTGTTTCACCAGTGCTATTCAGAAGAGAAAGAGAAGAACCACGAAAACGGTCTTCAGATCGTGTACGAGTAGCTAGAATATATCGACGATTCGTTTTTAGTCTTTTTAAAATCAAATTATCAAATTTACCACGAGTTTTTCGTGTAACTGCAGGTTTAGCTGGCAATACTTTTGTGTCTGTTGATGGCGCTCGAACCGGTTTATTCTGTCGTTGAGATATTGGTGGTGGATGTGCAGATAAATCTTCGTTCGTTGTTTCAATTGATCTAAATAACACACGCTCTCTCTCTCTCTCTCAAAGAAATCTCTACTTGAATGAATTCTTACATAGTCTCTTTTGTCACCGAACGGTACCGTGCCGAAACACTTTTTCTTCGTTTTGAATCATTCGATGATTCGATATCATTATTCATAAGCGTATTATTTGCAATATTATCGAGATCATAATTTTCTGCAAAAAATGAATTGATATTTTCGTTCGTTAATTGTTGAGTATCATTCGTTGTTGTTGAAAATGTTTGATCATCATCTAACATCACACACAAA
>Ga0209922_101487_pt1 | contig 22497 bp, 30 predicted proteins | sample ThiBiot_500_biof_FD_183946 | JGI IMG/M metagenome (GOLD analysis project Ga0209922, IMG submission 183946) | Wastewater bioreactor microbial communities from Cape Town, South Africa - Thiocy_expt_500_biof (SPAdes) | ecosystem: Engineered > Bioreactor > Thiocyanate-remediating > Anaerobic-Aerobic ...
AATGACTTATTCTTGTTACCAAACGATTTCTCATCACATTTTGCATCTACTAGACTAAAAAACAGTCGAAATTGCCGATGGCCCAAAAATGGACCTTATGCGCCCCCGTCCTTTGTTTATGGACTTCATCAGAAATAAAATCGAAGACAAACTTGGTTTAGATTTAGATGGAAATAAATGAATTGGAGGTGATGAAATATCGGATGAAAATTGAAAAAGCTACACATATCGATAATTTACAAATAAAACTAATTTGAACTTTTTCTTAGTTTTAATAATCAATTGAATAATATGCTTTAACTATTTTAATTGTTTCATTTCAATCAAATTGAACATATTCAGTTGCAATCATATTTCTAGCACTTTTATAATAAATAACTAACGAATCAACTGATATTAATAGATTTTATTAATAGCTTTAACAATTCAAAATGTAAATCTTCATATTTATTTAAAGCTTTTAAGAAATAAATTTTTAAAACGATTTTATTTTTGATTTTTCCATTTGGATCAGCATTCATTTGAATTATAAATAGAAATTTGAAATCAATTGAATCACTATAATGATCCATTATTACATCGATATCACGATTATTCCAACTTCATATTCATTCTTTCGAAAAATTCAAAGCAAATTCTCTAGTAAGCATTTAGTTGTAACAGAATAATTTCATCTATCGAAAAACTTTGAGTTTATATACTCATTCAAACAATATTTTAACCTATGTCCAAATAAATAGAGAACGTTATTATCAGTGCAATAGTTTCTTTCGTATTTCATTTTTTTTCTACATTCATCTTTTGATTAATTAAGATAAACTCATGCACTTACTTCATCTAGTTTCAAATAACTCATTTTAATAGAACTCCTATTGTTCTTATCATTCTCAGATAAATTTAAAAAAAGAATTTCTATATTAAAATAGTTTTAAAAATTCAATTGAAATAAATTCTTATGACGAACTATCAAATATGAAAAGAGAAAAACACTTATTGAACTTTTCTTAACACACTTTATTAAACTCGATGTTATCGATCAATGAATTAAATCAGGCTGCATCAACATTCTTCTTAGTTGTTTCAATAGTCAATTTTATTTTGGGTTCAATTGGTTTATTAGTGAATGTCATTGTTTTTACTCGACCTATTTTACGCCGTGAACCGTGTTCATTATATTTTTTGATTTCGTCATGTTATAATTTGTTTGTTGTATTTATTGTGATGCCAACTCGTGTTCTTTCGAATTCTTATAGTATTTCTCTATCGAATCTCAATGATGGAATTTGTAAATTCGAATATTTTATCTTTTATGCAACTCGAGCAACATCGATTTGGTTAATTTTATTAGCTTGTATTGATCGTTTTCTTCATAGTTCATCAAAAGAATCAATTCGTCGAATTAGTACATTGAAAACAGCGAAAATCTCGATTTTAATAACAAGTCTCATTGTTCCTATCCTATACAGTCATATGCTTTTCTATTACGAAATAGCAAACGTAACAAATCAATATGGAAAGGTTAATCCTCAATGTAATGGACAAAAGGGTTTTTATCGAACATTTTTTGGATTCTGTCATATGGTAGTTTATTCGATTTGTCCAACTTTGTTTATGCTTTTATTTGGCTTTTTAACATTAAGAAATATTCGTCAACATCGACGAATTCGAGTGAACCAAGTCAATCGTCGAGCAAAAAGTCAGCTATTACGAATGTTAACAACACAAGTGATCGTTATTATTATTGCAACATTACCATTTTCTCTTTATCAACTTTATATATCATTTACGGGAAATGTTAGTAAAACAACATATCAAGTTGCGCAAGATAATTTAGCTGCACGAATAACGGGTATTATGACTTATTTCGCTCATTCGACGAGTTTCTATCTCTATACATTAACTGGAAGTATTTTTCGAAAGGAAGTCTACAGAATTTGTCATCGATGTTTTCATTTTCATCGAAATTTCATTCGCCCGATTGACACTGAACCATAACACAAGTTTTTTTTTTTGTTGTATCGATTTTTATTCATGCGTAACACTAAAGGAGAGAAATGAATCGATCGATAGAAATAAACAAAAAACAGAAAATAAAGAAAAGACGCAATAGAAATGAGTGAGTGTTTCAGTGGAGATTTTTGTTTTTTTTCAAAATTCGATTTCGTTTTTATAGATTTTCTTAAAAATAAAGTCGAAGAAAAACTTGGCTTAGATTTAGATGGTGACAAAAGAATTGGAGGCGATGGAGTTTCGGATAAAGTTGAAAAAGCTACACATATCGATTTAAATAAAGACGGACGAATTGGCGCACATAAGCGACCAGCTGACGGAGGTTCCGTTCTTGTTTTCGAATCGATTTTTGTGAATAAAAAGTTTCATTTGTAGGTCTTGTTGGTAAAATTGAAAAAGCAACACATATTGATATCAATGGTGATGGTCGAATTGGTGCTACGCGTCCACGTCGATAATTGAATAATGTGCTTTGACTTTTGCTATTTTTCCATTTTGATCAAATTGAAAATATTCAGTTGACATCATATTCTTAATACTTTTATAATAAATAACTAACGAATCAACGGATACAAACACATTTAACAATTCAAAATGTAAATCTTCATATTTATTTAAAGCCTTTTCAAAATAAGATTTTAAATCGATTTTATTCGAAATATGTCCATTGGGATCATTGTTTATTTCAATGATAATTGGAGATGTAAAATCAATTGAATCACTATAATGATCGATGATTCGATCAATATTATGACTATTCCAACTTGAAATCCAATCTTTTGCAAAATTTAAAGCAAATTCTTTGCTAATAACCATTTCGTCTGTCGAATAATTTCTTCGAAATCTTCATTCAACGAATACGAAAACCTCTCTCTTTCTTTCTCTTTCTCTTTTTCTTTTTGAAAAACATAAACAGAGGGCGTTTGTCTATGATGATAAATTACCTGTCATTTACGTGAATCTTTGTGAATAAACACGTGTTTCTTTTTTGTGAAATGTCTCAAGTCGATCATCCATTTCTTCGTTTTGAATTATTGAAATTTCAAATCAATTCACCAAAACAATCGATCGATTTGAAAGATCTTCAAATTGAAATTCAAATTAGAAATAAAAATGATTCAACTCAATCAAGTTAAGTTTTATTGAAAATGAAAATCGATTCTATATTTTTTTTGTTCTCTATTCATTTAGTACGAGTCAAACGACCTGTTTACAATGAGAAAAATGGAAATATTCGATTTGATGCCGGTCTATTCGAAAATATTCAACGACAAATTTCAATTCAAATTCAATTCAATGAAATTCTTTATAAATTTGAATCGGATTTGAAACATTTACAAAAACTAGCCGATGGTTATCGACATCAAGTCTGTCTCTACGGAGTCTTTACTTTTCTTTTGAATAAATGTTCGATTTTTGCAGATTTCTTTTACACCGAAAGCTCAAGCTGATGTAATCATTGAATATAAAAGTCCTCTATCAACGAATTCAACTGAAATTCAAATAAAAATGCACGGAAAACGTTACGCTGAACGATATCAAAATATTCAAAAACATTTCGGCCATCGATTTGTTCCGAAAATATTTAAAAGTCCCAAAGTTTGTTCAACATGTGAACAGATTCTTTGGTATTTTGTTTTTGAAATCAAAACGAAATCGAATCAAATTGGTTTGTATTTATTTTCAGGGGTTTTACTTACGTTGGTTTTCAATGTCAACGTTGTGATTATGTTGTACATCAACATTGTATTCAACAAATTGATCGACCTTGTCAAGGAAGAAATCATAGTTCAGTTAGCAAAATAAATTCATTCGCTTATTTTTGTTTTCTAATTGATTCTTTCGATTTTGATTTGTCATAGTTCGAATCTCGAAAAGAACATCGATTCGAACAAGAACCGTTTTCTCTACGAACGATCTTTTGTGATCACGATGGAAGTTTTATTCGGCCAGGTCATGTTTATAAATGTAAACAATGTCTCATGATTGTTCATCGACGATGTCAAGACAAAGTCGGACATTTTTGTGGATTAGAACAACGTTATCTTGAATCTTATGAACAATGGAAATTAAATGTTGGATTTGCCTTTTTTTTTATGAAAGAAAGAAAATGTTTTGTTTTTGTTTAGCATAAAGATGATTTCGATTATAATTATCAATATAATGGAGATTTATGTGAAATGTATTCGAAAATGAAAGAAAACGAACGAAATAAACAATTCGAAGAAGATATTGAACGATTGAGCAAAGTCTACAAACCTTCGATAACACCGGGATTTCATTTAAATCAATTTGAATTTCTAAGAAAATTAGGTGAAGGCATGTCGGCTAAAGTCTATTTAGTTAAACAAAATCGAAATTATTACGCAATGAAAGTCTTTTTGAAACATATTCTATTAGAAGGACAAAATGTCAATTATCTTCGAAGTGAACGAAATATTCTTAAGATTTCTCGTTCAAATCCATTTATTGTTCAATTATTTTATGTTTTTCAAAATGCTCAACGACTTTTCTTTCTCATGGAAATCGCTCGAGCTGGTTCGTTATACGATTTATTAGAAACTCAAGCACCGAAACATTTCAAACAAGAAAGAATTATTTTCTATATTGGACAAGTCACTTCAGCTTTATTATTTCTTCATTCGAAAAATATCGTTCGTCTCAAAAATTCACACGAGACTTCTCTTCATCTTGTTTTATATTTATTTAGGTTTATCGAGATTTGAAACCAGAAAATGTTTTCGTTTTTGAAGATGGAAATTTAAAATTAGGCGATTTCGGTTTATCAAAAGAAAATGTCGATGAAAATCATAAAACTTCGACGATCTGTGGAACATCAGAATATATGGCCTATGAAATCTATAACCATCAACCGTATGATCAATCAGTGGATTGGTGGGCATTAGGAATTCTTATTTTTGAATTATCAACTTTTCAAACACCGTTTTATGCCGAAAATAGTTATTTAGTTACTCAAAATGTTCTTAGAAATCAAATTAAATATCCAGAATTTATGCATCGACATACAAAATCGATTGTTTCAGCTTTATTAGAAAAAGATACAAATTTACGTTTAGGAAATCCTCGTTCACCACATGGACTCATTCAAAATCAACCGTTTTTCAAGTAAAACAAACTATATTCTTTTTCGATCTGATTATTTCTTTCTTTACAAAACTGTAGAGAACCGTATTCATTTCAAGCGATTCAAACATGTTCAGTTCCTCCGCCTTGGATTCCAACAGTAATTTCACTTTTTTGTTTTATTTCTAAAGTAAATTGATTTTTAGTTCTTATTATCAAATAAACCATCACGAAATCGTCCTCAATTATCTGAAATCGATCAAAAAGATACTCTCATATTGTTATCAACACCTCAAAATACTTTTACCAATTTCTCTTATATAAATCCAGATATGTCGTGATCGAATCTCGACAAAAACAACAACAACAAAAAAAATACAGATTCGTCGTATTTTTGTTTTGTTTATTACGTAAGATAAAAATTAATAATTTATAATTGGAATACAGAGTTCATTTTTTTGAAAATAAGAAATCGTTGCTGGAGGATTATAACCAAGATATAAAATATTATTTTGATATGAAGATAAATGAATTTGATCGCGTTTAGTTAATTTTCTCAATTGTTTTTCTTTATCTTTAATTGTTTGTTTTGTCATTGATCGATAAAAAGTGATACAAGCCATGTCAAATGAAGGAATCTGTTCGATAATTTCAATTGTTCGATCATTGGCCACGGGAATTTGATTTAATGAAGTGAATTTCGATGGAGATAAAAGAAATGAGATTGTTCGTTGAATATTTGAATCGATTTCAGTTTGTTGAATTATATAAGGAATTGTCATACGAAGTTTTTGCCTTTTGTCATTGTCTCCTCGAATATATTTAAATAATCGATCGAAACCTTCATCACTTTCAAATGAAAGTTCATTATCTTTGTCTATTTGCAAACGAATTCGAATTAAATATAATTTATGAAATCGACGAATTTCATAGCCATCTCGTCGGGAAATAATTTCATACGGAAGAGTTTCACCCCGAAAACCTCCAAACATTTGCTGTGTTTGTTTTTCTCCTACTTCTATTTAATTCATAAATATTTATACTCTATGGCGAGATATCACGTGTGTCTATATCTTATCAAAAAAAAAAAGACGAAGAATCATAATGATGAATCGAGTCGAACCAACGGACGAACAAATTCTTCGACATTTACGTCGTGCGAATCAAATAGCCAAACGAGCATTAGAATTTGGTCATCATCCATTTGGTTCGATTTTAGTTGCGCCGGATAATGAAACAATTTTAATTGAACAAGGAAATATCGATACAGTTCATCATGCTGAATCAACACTCGTACGAAATGCATTTTACAGTTTTTCACAAGAATTTCTTTGGAATTGTACACTTTATACAACATTTGAACCTTGTGTTATGTGTGCTGGAACTGTCTATTGGGCCAATATTGGAAGAATTGTGTTTGGTGCAACTGAAAAACGTTTATTAGAATTAACAGGAAATCATCAATTGAATCCAACACTTGATATTCCTTGTCGATATGTTTTTCAACATGGACAAAAACAAATTCAAGTTCATGGACCTTTTATTCAATTAGAACAAGAATTGATTGAGCCTCATCTCAACTTTTGGAAATAATTTGACAAAAAAAAAGACGTTTTCTTTAAAATCATTGTTGAATTAATGTATTGGAGTAATTTTAATCATTTGTATTGCATGTGGTTGAATACTTTGCGATGTATAATTTGCAGAAAATACTCCCAAATCTTTTCGAAGCCATAAGTCTCGAACATGTCCTGTTTGATTTGATGGCCAACCGAAATCTGTCCAATTGACAGTTATTGTTGTACTGTTTGCATGATCACGATTCAAGAATAGAACAGCTTGAGATCCATTCGTTAATGGACCTGACCAAATCTCACTCGATGCTTCAACACTTAAACATAGATTTTTTTCATTGTTTTGAATTGTTTGATTCACATATTTCATCGGAAAAGGAAACATTTCAGAAAGAAGAATTTGTTCTTGTAAAGTCCATTGTTGATTTTCATCGTTGTTCAAACATTGACGAGTTATGAATTGATTTGAATTTGTTTTATCTATTGTTAAACATTGATTATTAAATATCGATCGAATTGTTTTGTCATTTGAATTGAATATCCATTGTTGTGTTTGTTTCATTGGATCGTTTGAAGAACAACGAGTGAACAATACTCGATTTGTTATTTCTGATGGAAAGACTTTGATTTTTTTCCCTTGAATTCCTAATGGATCTTGATTGATGGCAATAACTTCTGTATTTAAATAAATATTGAAAATTTCTTGACTCATATTTGTGACATCTCCTCCAATGATCAATGGAGATTTACTAATTGACCAAAGAGAGAAATAACTGGTATATTCACTTATTGACATTCCACCATTACCAATTCGAAGCACTTTTAAAGGAGAAGAAAACTAAAACAACGATGACGAATCCTAAACTTACTATCTGGATCATTCCAACCACCAGGCCCAGCTTTATCTGCAAATTCATTATTCTAAATGAAAAAAAAAGATAAATATTTGAAATAATGTTGAATTGAAAATCAAACAATATCTATCATAGCAGTCATCGAATCCCATGTATCTCGAATATCATCCGTTGTTCTCCAACTATTTCCAACATCAGCTGCCCAAAGTGCAGGCGTATCAACACCCCATTCTATTTCAATTACAAAAAAAGCATAAATCAAGTTGTTTATGACAATATTTTACCACATAGAGAGTAAAAGATGGGTCGACCCGTTGCATTCAAAGCATCACGCATAACAGGATATCTAACTTCGGGTTTTGTTCCATCAGTATTACAATTATCGTATTTCAAATAGTCGACACCCCATTCAGCGTATGTTTGAGCATCTTTTTTCTCATAACCCAACGAACCTGGTCGGCCGCCACACGTCTTATATCCAGCATCTACAAAAGCATTTTGCAACTGAGACTTTCTTTTGTCTGATAATGAAATGAAACTAGAACCTGAATATAAGCCAAATTTCAATTTTTTCGAATGTACATAATCAGCAATGGCTTTGATTCCATTGGGAAATGCAACTGGATCAGCAAGAATCGTTCCATTGGCATCACGTCCAACTTGCCAACAATCATCAAAATTAACTTTAACAAGAAAATGAAAACAAAATAATTCTTTCTTTCAACTGACTATACTCGTAACCAGCAGCAGCAAGACCATTGCTAATAATTATATCGATCGTTTGTCGAATTCGAGTTTCATTGTATTTACACCAGAAATTATACCAACTATTCCAACCCATTTGAGGAGTTTGACCAAGACCATTATTCAATCCGGTAGATACTCCAAACAAAAGTAACACAACGAACACTTCTGATATCAACTTCATTTATCAACTGTTAACAAAACTAAAAATGTAATATGCAAGTTTTTATCTTTATTACGAAAAACAAGAGGCAAACTTTTTTTTTTATCAATTTGACCGAGTTTTAACTCAGAAAGAAAATACTTTTTTATTAATATTCTACCGAATAATTTATCAACAAAAAAATAGAAATCAAAATCGACCAACTAGATTCGATCGATGAAGTCTAACTTTTCTATAACGTAATAGTCTAACAAAAGCAGTCGCAATAACTCCACCAATAAAACATAAAGATGTACCAGCAACAGTATAGAAAGGATAAGGATTGTATTCTAAACTATTAGTTAAATTCATTCCATAGATTCTGGCAATAAATGCAATTAAGTCAAATCCCATTGTAACAATATTAATTCGAATTTCAAAAGCCAGAAGTTCATTTCGAAGTTGCACTTTCAAGTGCATGAACTGAATCTGAAAGATCTGTTCGGTATGAAGAATATGGAATGTCACCAACTCTTGTCCAAATTGATTTTTCACGGTGATATTGTTGAATGTATATGCACATTGCATGAACGCGACTCACAGATAAGTCCTCGGAAATAAATATAGATCATCCACTCAAAGTAATGTTTCGTTTAAGTGAATATGATTTCCTTTAATTATATGAAAGATCAAAGATCAAACGTCAAAATTAACTTTCTCTGTTCTTCATTTAGAATTTATCGATGCCAATTCATATACAGTTATAAATGGAAATGCAAAGAAGAAAAATAAACCAAACAGTATTGTCACTAATCGTCAACAATTGGATTCGTTGACTTATGAAGATTGCTGAAGACCGACGACTGGATTTACCTCAATTCTTTGACAATGAATTGAGTCCTACATCGTTTAAATCAACAAAACAAATCCATTGTCATGAATTACATCTGAGAAATTTGCCCATCAGAATTTATTCTCGGAAGTTTATTCCAATAGCATGTAATCATCTTATTTTTTAAATAGGAGGCGAAATTATCTTACGTTTTCAAAACACCTAGACCAAGAGCGCGCTTTCAAAAGCATTTACAAACTCCACCAAGCCCGAAACAATAAAATTAATCCTCTTTATTTTGTATTTTGCACTTTATATTTTCAGTTATTTTGTTTTTCAACCTTTTTTTCTATGTTTCTACTAATGATTTAAATAACTTATTCTTACAATTGTATTTTTTTTTCTTGTGCGAATAAAAAACAATCGCTATTGGATTGTAATTGATAACTAAGTTTTCATCATTATTTTGATGTTCTCGTATCATAAAAGGCTTCAACTATAACAGTTTGAATATTGTCTACTATACATTTGATGAAAGAATCAAACAATCCTTCATTCAATAGCTCACCATAATTAAATCAGCTCATATATATGGTGCCTTCTATTGAAAAATACATGTGGCTGTAACGGTAGTCGACCGTTATATATGATGACCCTATATAATCACCGGGCACTGACCCTCTGTTCTCTCATGTGTAACCATCCCTATATAAACTGTGTTGAATAAAGAGAAAGGCACGTTATGTGAGGGTGTAGGAATACACCGTACCATCATGCTGAAAGAACATACACTAACACTCTCATGTATCGTCACAGTGGCGACATACTAAGAATTATTACTCGGAATTAACTTCGGAAATGAAATCAGAATATATTTTCCATTATGAAAAAAGTATTTCTACTTTATACCTAATATTTTTTTCATAACGACGCCACACGTATTGAATAATAAGTGAGCTAATGATTTTCACTTGTATACATGTATGTTTGCTTTTTTGTGTCAGCGAACGTACTTGGCATCGCTGTTGTGCAGTAGTACATAAAACATTTTCAGTTTTAAACTGAACTATTTTTTCATTTTGTTATAGATTCTCTCTTTCTCTCACTGAATTAATCGTTTAAAATTTCATGGGAATTGCACCTTTTCAAATAAACAAAGGACACAAACCCTTGCCGAGTTTTACAAAAAATGATCGCATGGCCAACTTTGTTTACCTTATCAAACATAACCCATCTCAAGGCAAGAAATCTCACATGTCGATTATTATTGATATAGCCGGTGAATCAACTGAAGAAGAAATTATTGGATTAATATTACATGTTATTGTCGATCGACCTGCTCTTCGTTTACCATTAGCAACAAAATGTGATTATTCTCAATTTGGTGTTAAGAAAAACAAGGTCGAATATCGTATTATAGGATCATTAGAATCAAGTCAATATCGAACCAACATCGAAAATTTACCAAATGCATTGAAAAATGCCCTGTTGTGCGCGTATAGCTTGGAAACAGCTTCTGATGTCGTTCAAAATATATTTGTAAGTTTAAATTTTCTACAGAAAATTGTTTTCTAATTGAGTTTTCAAACGTTTTTAGTTATCGAATTTTTTTATGAAATTATGTTCGAATAGTCAACCACCAAATCTTCGTACAACTATGTTTTTAATGCCATTAGTAAGTGATTATTTATCGAACGGATTTCATTGAAATTTTCGTTACCTTCAGAGTAAAATTGTGTTTCATGAAATGGTTCGAAAAAATTCAAATGACAATATTTGGTCAAGCACAATTAATTGCCAAACATATGCCAAATATTTAATCGAATTTGGACTGGGTTTAGAATGGCCAACAGATGTTGTTACTTCCAATGATATTCCACCAGAAATTGTTGATTTTGGCCTGTTTTATCAATCATTAGTCGCCACGTCGAACGATAAATATGGTAATGACAATTAAACATTTTTTTCTTTTCGTTTCGTATAATTTTTTGTTATTCTTTTTTGTTTGTTTGGATGTAAGCAAATATTTTTGATGATTATCTTAAAGTCAGTAGATGGATGAAGTAGATTATAGTTGGAGAATAGAATAAACAAGCTCTATTTATTCTTTGCTTTTACGTTGATGAGCTTGATTGATCTTTTAAAATTAACAGACTTTTTATTCGATGTTTCGAACCCATTTAAGGTGTTCTTCCAAGATCATTATTTAATCCGACTGACACGTCTACTGCGAGTAAAATAAAACAAAATAATGAAATGAATATACTTTTTTTTCTTAGTTTTCTATCTTTTCTTTATCTTTCTTTGATCTAATTTAAATTCTAAAGAAAATATATATTTTATCTTATTTAACAGAAAATATTAAATTTGACAAGAACAAACAAAAATCAAAAAATATCGATTTTGTTCGATCGATGAAGTCTAACTTTTCTATAACGTAATAGTCTAACAAAAGCAATAGCAATAGCACCACCAATAAAACATAAAGTTGTTCCAGCAACAGCATAGAAAGCATAAGGATTCTGTTCAAAACCGTTGGTTAAATTCATTCCATAGATTCCAGCAATAAATGCACCTAAACCAAAACCCATTGTAACAACATTAATTCGAATTTCAAAAGCAAGAAGTTCATTTCTAACAGCATCAAGCATAAAACCAGTGGCACTTTCGAGTGTATGAACTGAATCCGAGAGATCAGTGATCGATCGTCGAACTTCAGCCATTTGTTTGGTTGAAGCTTCGAGTAAAAGTTCGATTTGCATATGATCCGATAAGTCTCGTTTTCGATTGTCAGTTAAATACATTCCAATCATATCTTCATCTTGAGCAAGAACATCGACAATCGATTGATGAGCAAGATCAGCATTGCGTTTGTATTTATCGACTTTTTCTTTGAGTAGAGCTAATTCACGTAGACTAGTCAATGTGATTCGACTGTACGCACGTTCGCGAACATTTTTAAATTGAATAACAAGTTCATTTGTTTTCGTTCTTAACCCATTGGCAATCGCTTCTAAATTGATTTCAGTCAAACAGAATTCGAATGGAATCGATTGAAGATAATGTAAACTTTGATTTTGAACAAATCGTTCGTTATAAATCCGTTGAATGAACTCAATATTTCGATGATAATCTCGAGCTATTCGTTCCCAATGAATTGGTGTTGAATTTAAACCGAGCGGTTCCGATGTCACTTTATCAGCTGAGGGAAGGAAAAATATACTTCGATTGGCTTCAACTAAACTTCGTAATCGTCGATAGGAAAAACAAATAAATTTATTCTGTCGAACGTCAATAACCGGAACGTTGATCAATAGATCTGTGTCGATCTTTTGCAAATCTCGAGGTTCTAAATTGAATTGTTGACAAATTTGAGCACGTTCAAATGGACCATAGTGATTTGTTAATTGACCGTCTTTAGTTAAAATGATAATGTCACAATTTAATTTGTAACTTTGTGTTGGAATAAAATCAATTGATTGATAACGTCGAATAGTGTCAAACAGATTTGTTTGTTTTCTTAAAAAATACGAAAACAATCGCATTTTGTTATTATTGCAATGAGATTTTCTATGACTGACTGATGGATTGACTGGACCAGTCAAAAATATCCTCTCTTTGGTTAAACTGTCGACCAATAGGAAGTTCTTCTCGATCCTCGATCAATCGTTTCACAATTCGAGATTATTCAAATAAATTTAATAAATTTAATTCAATTTAATTCAAAAAGAATTTTTTTTTAAATTTTCAACGAGAAAACTCGTGACTTTATTCAGTTCAGTTAAATTCATATTCGAACGTTACATTGAATTGGTTGAATCTAAATCTGAAAAGATCTTATATCACTCTTCTTTTATCTAAAGATAGATTGTTACGTTATCATTTCTATTCGTTTCTAAATGCCTGGTGAGTTCAAATTCTATTTTGAATACAAAAAAAAAAAACGAATTGTCTGATTTAAGAACCATTTCCACGAGCTTTCAAAATCATTGTCATTGACATTGATCTTCCCCGACATAATTTACATGACATAGTTGTTCATTGTCGAACTCGAGAAGAATTACAAACGATTTTCAATGAGAATGAATCTTCGATATTGATCATTGCTTGTCGAAATGAAGGTTTAATTGAAATGACTCCACTATTTCAAACAATTTCGAACATCAATCGGATTTATATTTTAACTCAACAAAACGAAATTCTTTGGCCAGCTGAACTTGAACTTAGTCGATCGACTTTCGAATGGGAAGTCGTAACAAATGAAAATCAATTGATGAGACATCTCTTGACCACTGCAGTCTATTTCTATGTTCAACAAGGAGATCAACATCAATTCATTGGAGATCATGGCTTAGCCAATTTATGTTTTCGAGATGCAATCAATGCTCTCAATCAAACATCACCTGTCGACTAAAACCGTTTTGTGTTCTAGTTTTTTGTTCGATTGTTTATTTTTGTAATTTACCCATTTCTTGTTATTATGTTCTTCATTCGTCGATAAATAACCCGGCATCATTGGTTTTTTTTTGTCTGAGTCAGATAAAAAAGAATGTGAAAAATATGAATCATCGTACATATTTTCATTGGAAAAAAAACAAACATAGAAATATCCTAGGAGCTTTCCTGGGAACACATTCATTGAAATGAATTTGAAATACGTGAATCTACTATATATATATTCATCACATCAGTAATTGTTCTTGTCTTTCGTTTGAAATGAGTCTAACAAATGATCAATTCCAACAACTGCTTCAAGAATATAACGCTGCTTCTGATCGAAAAGATAAAGCCAATGCTGATCGAAAAGATGAAGCCAATGCTGATCGAAAAGATAAAGCCAATGCTGATCAAAAAGATAAAGCCAATGCTGATCGATGTTACGAACAATTACAACAGTTTCTCAATGAAAAATGCAATGCGGAACAAATATCACATGAATCTACCGATAATGAAACAAAAAATAGGTGAAGATGTCACTTGAATATTTGATCTCCTTTTATTTAAGCAAGAATAAATTATATATACTCCGGAAGTAAAAAGAAGAGCGAGAGATTCATTTAAGAAAATAATCGATAAACTTCTTCGTAAGCAAGAAAACAAGCAGCATTGATAGGAATCGCTTTGAGTATTCCTGGAAAACATCCTTTATAAAATGATTTTATTGAATTATTTTCTTGATAAATTTGTTTAATACAATCGAAATAAGACGAATATTTCTTTTTTCCTGGTCGTAAATCATCCGATTGAATTTCTAATCGAATTAAATCTAACGGATAACAGATCGACCAAGCAAATAAACCGCCAATAGCACCACTCAATAGAATATCTTTACGTAGATACGATTGATTCTTTCGAAGTGATAAAAATTCAAAATGTTTTTCATACAAATGTTTTTTCATATATTCATAACCACCAAAATAAAACATCGATGTTGTCATTGATGAGATTATCGTTGCAGATAAACCTTTATAAAAACCTTTGAAACCACCATTATTTTCGTAAATATATTTACAACAATCTTTTAGATGAAAGTCAAATACATGTGTATGACGACGATTTAAATTGCCATGAATTTGACCAAGAATAAGACCCATTGGAGTTTCAATTAACGAGAGAATCAAACCAGTGAATGCACCACAAAATAAATATTCTTTTATTTCATTTTCTTTTTTTACAAATTCTCTTTTTAATTGTCCGTAGAGAAAAAATTGAGTTGCAGTTATAAATGCGGGACTTATCAATGGTAAACTCATATTGCCACGATAGAATCCATCGATTAAACCTTGACGTTTGTAAATTATTCGAAGTGAATGAAACATATTTTGATAGACTTCAGGAGAATTGATTTTTCGTTGAATTAATAATGTTTCAATCGGATGAGAAATCATCACTGTTGTTATTCCACAAACACTACCTGCAACTAAATCTTCCTTAAATGATTGAGCCTTTCGACCCATTTTTTTTCTTCTTTTGACTGAATTTAATCATCAATCAACCTCATTCGTAATGCATTGGAAAACGAAAGAATCCAATCCCTCATCTTTCTATACGAGAAAAAAACAACAACGTAAGTAAATAGACAAGATGTCACACTGTATCAATCCGATGCTTTATTTATTCAAAATAAAATGATCATGAATGACATCATCATTACTGTGATGATAGGTAAATTCTAAATGTGTTTTATTAACGACTAAATGAGTGTAACCAAATGCAATATCACGATAAATACTCCAATCGACTTGTGCATAAGTTCCATTTGATAAATCATGTCCACCCATGCCAATTAAAACATTGGTTATTCCATCTTCAACACATTTATTGGCAAACATTTTACATGATCGTTCATACGAATGAATATGTGCGAATAAATGAAGATCAACATGATATTTGTAGAACAATGGTTCGATATATTCTTGTAATTTCTCTCGAATTAAATCTGTACCAATGAATGATGAATACATGGGTCGATGTCCACCAACAATCAACCAAGGTGTTCGACTTCGATCGACTGATGCAAGATCCTTTTCTAACCAAGCATATTGACTCGAATTCGAAAGAAAATCATGTTCAGTTGAATAATATACAACATGAATTGGACCGATATCAAAACTATACCAAAATAAACCATTGCCATTCGATGGACTATGAAAACGATATACCATTGGAATTGCACATTCACCTCCAGAATCTGTTCCATAATCTCCCCTATTCATACATACATTCAGATAGTTATTAGGAATAAAAGAAGAAATTTACCATGTTGGTCGAAATCCACCAGGACCAGGAGCATGACTTGGATCGTTTTGACCGCCAGTAACATGATCATATTCATGATTACCAATACCAGTCATATAAGCGATTCGTGATGTTGTTGGTTCAATTTGAGTCATAAATCCATCCCAAAGAACTCCTGTTCCACGTGCATAACTTATATCTCCAATATGTAGAACAGCTGTGGCATTTGTTGAAACAGCTTTGGCAAAAACACGATCAATTGTTCGTTTGGCACCCGATTGAATTGGTGATAAACCCATATCACCATAGGCTACTAAATTCACTGTATCATCTTTACTCGATTGACGATTGATAAATTCATAAATTGATGACCAACCATGTTCATTACTTCCAACTCGATAATAATAAGTTGTTGATGGTCGAAGATCGTTCATTAGCATTGTATGCATATAACCAGGATGAATAAAATTTTGTGGACCAACTAGATTTGCTTTGCCTTCACACATATTCGATGCATTGTATGTTGTTGATGTGCCACTTACTGTGGATGTCAGTGATGATGGACTTAATCCATATTGACATTGAGGAACAACTGCACTTGAATTTGTTACATAGGAAACATACATTTGATCTATTTGATCACCCAAAGCTAAATGAACTTGTGTTGGTTCGTTTTCATTCGATGGTTGAACAACAGGTGATTTAGCAATGAATTGATAAGGTCCCATGCATTTTTCTCGTGAATAAAAACGAAATTCTAATTGTCGACGTAAATTAATCATTGTCCATGTTGAAGTAGTTTGAGTTGCTGTAACAAATTCAAAATCAGCATAATCACAAGCACCTGTTGTTACTGGAACTTCAACGAAATAAACACCGATGAAATCATCTTTACATGGATTTTCAATGGGTGTCCATGTCACAGTTAATTGATCTGCATTCGAATAATTGACTTTTGAAACTTGTAATTCAGTTAGTCGAAGTGATTTCATAGGAAATAAACGAGAGATAAGACCAATGGTTCGATTACAATTAAATGGATTTGGTAGATTGACACTCAAATGAGCTTTTCCAAATGGTCCATGAGCATACTGATGATCGCGTTCACTTTCAATAACAACAACAATTGTCAACACAAATGTTAAAAGTTGATAAAACAACCGACGCATTTTGATGACGTCTTTTTCTTTTTGTTATCTAGATATTTAATTTTGTAATCACAAAAATATGAATTATCTAGAATGCAACGAAAGTACGATGATAACATATCTTTTTTTTGATTTTATTCAGTAAATCATCTTTTAAAAAAAAAGAAAGAAAAATGTTTTTCTTTTCTGTTTATTTGTTAATAGTAAAATGATCGATAATTTTATCATCGGATGTATGATGATAGTTGAAACCTAAATGTGTTTTGTTGAGCCAAATATGAGTATAACCAAAAGCAATATCATGATAAATACTCCAATCAACTTTCTTATAATGTCCAGTTGATAAATCATGACCACCCATGCCAATTAAAACATTGGTTATTCCCTCTTTAACACATTTTTCTTGATAGATTTTACATGTTCGTTCATATGAATGAACATGTGCAACTAAATGAAGATCAACATGATGTTTGTACAGAAGTGGTTCAATATATTCTCGTAGTTTATCTGCGATTGTTTCTGCACCAACAAGTGAATTGTACATTGGACGATGTCCACCAACAATAACCCAAGGTGTTTTAGCACGATTGATACTGTTAAGATCATTTTCTAACCATTTATATTGAACTGATGTTGGAAGAAAATCATGTTCAGTTGAATAATAAATAATATGTGCAGCACCGATATCAAAACTATACCAAAACAAACCATTGCCATTTGTTGGACCATGAAATCGATGAACTACTGGTACAGCACATTCACCACCAGAATCTGTTCCATAATCTCCCCTATTCATATAGACATTCATTGAGAGATATTTATTATTTATTTAGGAATAAGAAACTTACCATGCAGGTCGAAATCCACCAGGACCAGGAGCATGACTTGGATCATTTTGACCACCAGTAACATGATCATATTCATGATTACCAATACCAACCATATACGGTGCAGTTGATGCTGTTGGATCAATTTGATTCATATAAGCATCCCAAAGAGCACCTGTACCTCGTGCATAACTTATATCACCAATATGTAAAACACCCGATGCATTGTGATATTTGACAAGTGCTAAAACACGATCAATTGTTGCTTTTGCACCTTTTTGAATTGGTGAAACACCCATATCACCATACGCCATCAAATGTAACATTTCATTGAGATTTGTTGGACGATTATAAAAACTACGAATTGATGACCAACCATGTTCATTACTTCCAACTCGATAATAATAAGTTGTTGATGGTCGAAGATCGTTCATCAGCATTGTATGCATATAACCAGGATGAATAAAATTTTGTGGACCAACTAGATTTGCTTTGCCTTCGCACATATTCGATGCATTGTATGTTGTTGATGTTCCATTGACTGTGAATGTAAGTGCTGATGGACTTAATCCATATTGACATTGAGGAACGACTGCACTTGAATTTGTTACATAGGAAACATACATTTGATCGTTTTGATTACCAAAAGCTAAATGAACTTGTGTTGGTTCATTTGCATTCAATGGTTGAACAACAGGTGATTTAGCAATGAATTGATACTGTCCTGTACATTTTTCTCGTGAATAATAACGAAATTCCAATGATCGACGTAGATTAAGCATTGACCATGATGAAGTATTTTGAGTTGCTGTTACAAATTCAAAATCAACATATTTACAAGCACCAGCTAATGGAATTTCAACGAAATAAATGCCAATGAAATCATCTTTACATGGAGTTGCAGATCGTGTCCATGAAACAGTAAGATGTTGATTATTTGAATAATTTGTTGATGAAACTTGTAAATCAGTAATATTCAAAGTTAATCGATGAAGATAAGCTTGAAAAAGATCAATTGTTCGATTACAATTGTATGGACTCAGTAGATCAACGGTCAAATGAGCTTTTCCAAATGGACCATGAGCATGTACATGGGGTTCACATTCAATTCCAACGAAAAGTAGAACAACAAACAACAATTGATAAAACATTATTTTGTTGTTTCTCTCGTTTTACTAAATTTTATTTCATTTCGACGTCTTTTTATATGAAAATGGAAAAAAAACAACAAAGATGATAAGAGATAACAGAAGAAAAACAAAATTCTGTACGTTCTCGAATCATGTCGAATTTTTGTAAGTCAGTTTGAGCACATGATAATTTCGAATAAATAGTTGTGCAATTTTAGTAATATTTTTAGTATCATCTATTCCTGAATGATGTTTTCCATCTAATTTTAAGTTTGATATTCTAAGCATATCTTTCATTCCTCGAACATGACTTGATGGATAATATTCATTGTATAAATCTTTTAAATTAATAAAATTTCGAATAAAATCCGGTTGATTGAAACCCGATTGTTTTAATTGTAAAGGTAACATTGTTTTTAAATCCCAATTTCCACATGTTATCCATGTAAAACTAAATAAAATCGATTTTGTTTCAAGAGAAATTAACGAATGTTGAACAAGAAATTGTTGAACTTGATTCCAAACAAAATCAAATGTTGGCGATTGATCAACTAATTGTTGAGTTATTCCAGTGATTTGAATACATTTTTCGTTTAATTGACTTCGAATTGTTGGTCGAACATAACTATGATAAATATCAACAATTCGATTTGTTTGACTTTCTAATAAACAGATGGGAAATTCAATGATTTCCCAAATATCATCGGGCATGATTCGATTTAATTTTGGATTGATTTGATGACAAACAGCTTCGAAATCCAAGACACAATAATAATCAAATGGTTGACCAACTGTATTTGTTGTTAAAATAAATGATTCGTCGTTTTGATGATAATTTCCTATTCGAATAAGAATATCTTCTTTTCGTGGATTTTGTCTTTCTTGTTTTAATTTAGTTATTCCATCGGTTGTATAATTGATTTCAATCAGATTTGGCGTCAGTTGAAGTTCTTCATTGAATAATTTTGTTGAAAAAATTATATTTTGAGGAATATTCAATTGTGCATTGGACTGTTCAATAAAATTCAATTTGAGTTCATAGATTGATGAAATTCTACATGTTTGAGATGGATTTAAATTTCCAAGATTATTTTCATTGAAAGTATCAGTAGAATAGATACTTTCATCATCAATCGATATTATCCAACTAACAATATTTTCATGTTTAAAATCCACTGATTTATAAACTAATTTTATTGGTTGTTCATGGTTATTTCGAAAGACTTGTGTAATAGTAACAGTCGTTGTTTTGTTATGCTGTATGAGAGCTTCTATATTCACCTTGTCGAATATCATCTTTGAAATTTTGTGGTTGTTCTGTTATTTTATATTTGCGATAAGAGTGTGTAATGTCATCATCGAATAATAGTTCGTCTTTTGAAGAAGAATTCAAAACAAATTCAATTTCAATTCGATCGTATGTTGGTAGACTTATTCTTCGAACTCATCAAGATGAAGATACAGAAATTCTTGCTTCGATCTTTTCGGATCCAATAGCTCGAAAATATCTTGTTTTTCTTCAACCACCCAATGGTTGGGGAGATGACGACGAAGAGAGAAAAACAAACAAAATTTGGACTAAACAAGATTTTGCTGATCGAGTTTCAGTACAAAATCAAACACGATCAAAAGGTCAAAGTTGTGTCTTTAACATCATTCTATTAGCTTCAACGTCTGGTGAAAAAACTGATCGATGTATTGGAACAACGGGCTATGTCACCATTAATGGATCTATTGCTTATTTAGGAATTATCACAGATCCTAAAACAGTACGAAGAGGATATGCAACTGAAGCACTTTATACATCGATTGTTTTTGCATTTCAAAGACTTGGTGTTAATCAAATTATCATGCAAACCGATGAAAGAAATGAAGAAATGAGAGGATGGTGTGAACATACTGCTGGTATACCAATGATAAATAAACAACAAAAAGAATTGAATGGTATCACTTTTGTACAATGTGAATATTCATTTACATTGGATCAATGGAATCATTCAATTAAAACTAAATTAGAAAATAGAATGAATCAATACTTCAAATAGATATTTCTAATTATTACTAGTACTTTACTTCTGTCTAATAAAAGAATCATAATTAGAAAAGATAAAGATCAAAACTTTGCATGAAATGAAGAAACGAGATAATTATCTGCAGATACAAGTGGTTAGTGATTAATTATAACTCGAGGATAAATTTCAATTGAATTGAATTCAAGTGTATCGATATAGAATTGAAAATGAGTTCATCATTGAATGTTTCTCTTTCGTTTGGTCAATTAATTGTTATTCGATATGTTGAATCAATTTTATTTTCAACTGGAATCATTGGATCGATATTAAATCTTGTTCTATTTTCTCAAAGAAAATATCGACGAAGTTCTTGTTGTTAATGTTTATTTATTTTCGAAAAATGATTATTATCAATAATATCAAATGTTATTTGTTCATAGATTTTCTAGTACCATCAATATTCACAATAGTTTTATTGTTGATTGGAGCCATTCCTCAGATCTATTCTGTCGATCATAGTCCAAATTCATTATTTAATAAACAATTTTGTCAAGTTCGAGGTTATCTAAGTCAATCAAGTGCAATGGCATGTCAATGGTTAATAGTTGTTTGTTTATCATTTCTAATTCATATGTTAATCTATGCTGATGTACAACGATTAGGTTTTATTAATTTTATGATGTCAACTAGTGGAACAGCATTTTATCATACCATTTATTCGACGATTCTAGGTCGAATTAGTCCGTTAGTAATCATTTCTATAACTACGAAAATTCTTTGAAAAATTCTTCAATTGAAAAGAGAACGTCGAGTTTTATTAGAAATTGTGAGTCAAGACAAACGACGAGAGAAACAAGATATTCAACTTTTATTAATATTATTAGTTCAAGTTGTCATCTTGGTTCTATTTACATTTCCTTATATGAGTTTTAATTTCTATTTAACACTAACAAGATCGGTAACAAATAAATCCAATGATCAATTAGCAATCGAATCATTTGTACAAATATTTACGGAAATGACTGTTTTTATCTATCCATCTCTTTCTTTTTATTTAAATATTTTAGCTTCATCGACATTTCGAAAACAATTCAAATATGTTTTTGATCGAATTTTAACTTTAATGATTCGTCAACAACCTATTCACAATATTCATCCTAATCGAATTGTTCCAATGACGACAACATAACAATAAATTAATTGAATTAGATGAAACCTTGAAATGGACTTATTTTCATTCTACTGATTCAACTTAACACAGTGATTTGAATGTGTAAATACAAAAGTCAATGTCTGTTCTATTTCTATGTATTGAATCTATTGATAAATCCAGTAAATGGAATCGAATGCAATTAATTCCATTGTATAAATGAAGAAAAGCAAGAGCACGTGATAATATTTT
>Ga0209922_101500_pt1 | contig 22369 bp, 18 predicted proteins | sample ThiBiot_500_biof_FD_183946 | JGI IMG/M metagenome (GOLD analysis project Ga0209922, IMG submission 183946) | Wastewater bioreactor microbial communities from Cape Town, South Africa - Thiocy_expt_500_biof (SPAdes) | ecosystem: Engineered > Bioreactor > Thiocyanate-remediating > Anaerobic-Aerobic ...
GACGGCGCACCCGTCGAACTCGTCGTGCCGACGGCCGCTCCGGCGGCGCCCCGGCGCACGGCATCCGGCTCCTTCGCGGCACCCGAGACGCGGGCGCGGGTCGCGCGTGCCTCGCGGATCCTCGTGGAGGGTCGCCACGATGCCGAACTCGTCGAGAAGGTGTGGGGCGACGACCTCCGCGCGGAGGGTGTCGTCGTCGAGTACCTGCAAGGTGTCGACCTGCTGGAGTCCGTCCTGCGCGACGAACCGCCTGGGCCGGGGCGACGGTACGGCGTGCTCGTCGACCATCTCGTGCCGGGCTCGAAGGAATCCCGCATCGCGGAGGCGGTCGCACGTGGGCCGCACGGCGCCCACGTCCGCATCGTCGGCCACCCGCACATCGACGTCTGGCAGTGCGTCAAGGCCGAGACGCTCGGCATCCGCGCATGGCCCGACGTGCCGCGCGGCATCGAGTGGAAGGTCGGCGTGAGCCGCGCCCTCGGGTGGCCCGCCGCCGACCAGGCCGACCTCGCGCGAACGTGGCAGCGGATCCTGGCATCCGTCCGCACGTATCGAGACCTCGATCCGGCGCTCCTCGGACGCGTCGAGGAACTCATCGACTTCGTGACGGAGTGAGGCGCGCGGGTACCCTGGGAGGATGCCCGCCGACGTCCCCGAGCCGCCCGCCGACGCCCCGCGCTACCGCGAGAAGCCGGTGTCGTTCGTCCGCCGGAGCGGACGCATGAGCGACGCGCAGGAACGCGCGTGGGCCGACCTCTCGCCGTTCTACGCGATCGACGTGCCGCGCGACGCGGCCGCCACGAGCATCCGTCCCGGGTCCGCGATCGACGTCGCCTCGGTCTACGGACGCACCGCCCCGCTCGTCGTCGAGATCGGGTCGGGGCAGGGGCACGCGATCGTCCACGCCGCCCAGGAGCGACCCGACGTCGACTTCCTCGCCGTCGAGGTGTTCCGTGCGGGCCTGGCGCGGACGATGCTCGACGCCGATCGCGCGGGCATCCGGAACCTCCGGCTCGTCGAGGCGAATGCGCCCGAGGTGCTGGAGCACCTCCTGCCGGAGGGCAGCGTCGACGAGGTGTGGATCTTCTTCCCCGACCCGTGGCACAAGGCGAAGCACAACAAGCGGCGGCTCATCGCGCCGCCCTTCCCGCCGATCGCCGCGCGGGCGCTCCGCCCCGGTGGCATCCTGCGCCTCGCGACCGACTGGGAGGAGTACGCCCTGCAGATGCGCGACGTGATGTCGGATGCCGCGGATTTCGCACCCGCCTTCGAGGGGCAGTGGGCACCGCGGTTCGCAGGGCGCACGATGACGGCGTTCGAGCGCAAGGGGCTCGCGAAGGGTCGCGACATCCGCGACCTCGCCTACGAACGCGTGCCCAGGCGCTGACCAGACTCGCGCGGTACCGTGTTGGTGGACCCCGACAGGTCCCCGGACGAGGGTTCAGTACCCGGTGAGCGACAAGACTGGCCGAAAGGTCACGTCATGTCGTGGGTCATCCTCATCATCTCGGGCGTTCTCGAAGCCGTCTGGGCGACGGCGCTCGGTCGCTCCGAGGGCTTCTCGAAGCTCGCCCCCACGCTCGTCTTCGTCGTCGCCCTCATCGCGAGCATGGGCGGCCTCGCGTGGGCGCTGCGCGACATCCCGACCGGCACGGCGTACGCCGTCTGGGTCGGCATCGGTGCGGCTCTGACGGTCGCGTACGCCATGATCACCGGCGACGAGCAGTTCTCCCTCGTCCGAGTCCTCCTCATCCTCGGTCTCGTGGGATGCGTCGTGGGGCTGAAGCTCGTCGGCGGCGAGCACTGAACCGACCACGCGGGGCGCAGCGGTCTCGGGCCCGGGTGACGGGTCAGTCGCCGCCGCGGACGAGTTCGAGGCCCGCGCGCGCGAACTGGCGCGTCGTGGCATCCGGCAGGAATGCCCGCGTCAGCCCCGCGCCGATGCGCGCGAGGTCGGCCTCGTCGCGGAAGAGCAGGTACATCGTCTCGTAGCGGGGGTGGAACTTCCCTTTGAAGCGGTGCAGCGACTGGAAGCCGTAGACCGGCTCGAGTGCGTCGGCGAGGCGTGTGCTGAGGCCTGCGATGACCCTTGCCTCGGGCGGATATTCGTGTGCGAGCGGCGCTCCCGAGAGCGACATGATCTGCGCACCCTCGTCGCGGAAGGCGAGCGCCGACATCCCGATGAGGTACTCCATGACGGGGCCGAAGCCGTCTTCGCGCCGACGCATCAGATCGAGGGTCCAGCCGTGCACGGCGCCGTCCCGGCCATACATCGGCAGCCAGGAGAGGAACCCGTCGACGCTGCCCCGCGCGTCGATCGCGAGGGCGATCCGCACCTCGGGGTCGGCGGCTTCGGCGAGCGTGCCGAGTGTGAATCGCATCTCGGGGAGGTCCTTGTCGCCGACCCACTCCTCGCTGATCGCGTTCAGTTGCGTGCGGATGCCCCAGGGTTCGTCGACGAGACGCGTGAGCCGGAACGTGACGTCCTCGCGCTGGGCGCGGTTGAGTGTCGTCCGCACCGAGTTGAATCGTTTACCCGTGAATGCGAGACCGGGGAGGTCGACGATCGTGTCGTCGGCGACGACGAGCGAACGCCACGTCGGTGGCACGGCCGCCCGGGTCGACTCGCCCGCGCTGAAGAAGCAGGGGGCGAGACCCGCATGCTCCGCCGCGTCGATGAACTGCGTCACCGACTCCGCGCGCCCGTGCTCGGGGCCGAGCGGGTCACCGAGAGCGATCGCCGCGTCGGCACGTCGCTGGAAGGCGACGATCCCCGTGTCGGTGCGGAGGTAGTCGTTGCCGTCCCACGTGGTCATCCACGAGAGGGTTCCGCCGCCGACGCGGTGAAGGAGCGCCCGGGCATCCTCGCTCGTCGGCTCGGTGGCGTCACCGCCGAGGATGGTGTGACGGCGACGGGCGAACGCGCCGCGGACGATCACCAGGTAGATCATCAACACGAGCGAGAGGAAGCCGGTGCCGATGTCGAGGGCGAAGGTGCCGTCGATGAGGACGTCGTCGAGGTCGAGGGCGGCACGGAACGGGATGAGCGCCATCAGCACGGCCGCGAACACGACGTTGAGGGCGAGGAGGACGAGCGCCGTGACCCACGCCCAGCGGCGCGCGCGGCGCAGGCCATTGGCGATCAGCAGCACGACGATGACGTCCAGTGCCGTCGAGCCGGCGGGGCTCTCGAGCGGCTCCGTGCGGCCGAACGGGCCGTCGGTGGGGATGACGGCGAGGAGCACCTCGATCGAGACGTAGGTGATCATGCCGACGAAGGCGAGGAGCCGCTGCTCGCGCACGGTGGCGCGCCGGGGTCGGAAGGTCCGGTCGACGACGAGTACCAGTGCGACGGCGAGGATCCGCTCGAGGTCCGTGACGCGACCGAGCACGAGGACGGCGACGATCACGGTGGGCAGGAGGATCATCCACCCGCGTGTGCGCCACGGGGGAGGAAGGAGGCCGAGAACCGCCGCGAGACACGCGACGGCGCCGGCACTCGGACCCACGGAGAGCGCGGCGGCGGTCTCCTGCGCCCAGGCCCAGTGCGTGAACAGGCGCAGCACGGTCAGCAGCAGTGCGGCTCCGCACACGGCGAAGAGCTGGCCGATCCAGAAGTAGCCGAGCGCCGCGCGGGTGCCGCCGAGGTATTCCAGTGCGCCCATCGCGACCATGCCCGCGAGGGCGAGGACGTACGCCCACGGGACGGCGACGAGGAACGTGCCGGTGAAGGCGGTCCACCAGCGGCCGGCCTCGAACGCGGGAAGGCCGTAGGCCCAGGCATCCATCCCCGCGCTGTGGCGGAACGGCTCCCAGAGCCCATGCGAGATCACACCGACGATGAGGAGGATCGCCGTCGTCGTGAGCGTGGCGGGGATGCGTCGGAGAAAGAGCAGTACGGGGGAGCGTCGGCCGGGGGCGCGCGTCGGAGCGTCGGCGACCGTCATGGACATCACGCTATCGGGCGTGGAGGTCGGCACGGGAGCGGACCGGTCAGAAGCGCGCGAGCAGCGGCGGCAGGAAGCCGCGACACCGATGATCACCAGCGCGCCGATCGACCCGAGGATCGACAGGGCCGCCGCGCCCGCCACAGTGACGCGGTCCCGCAACGGGGATCGCCCTTGCCGCAGTGTATGCGCAGGGAAAGATGCCGTGAGGGGAATACTCGCCGTGACCATGCTTCGACGCTACGGACGAGGCATCCTCTGACGCGTCCTCCCGGCGGCCGATCCGCATCCGTCGGGAGGATGATCCCGGGGCGGCGCGCACGGGTCGGCCAGCGAATGTTCAGTGCCCCCGACAGGAATCGAACCTGCGACCTTTGGTACCGGAAACCAACGCTCTATCCCCTGAGCTACGGAGGCATGACGCCCCGCTTTCGCGCAGGCGTACCGATCGAGGGTATCACCGCGTGACGGCTCGGACCGTCCGCGGCGGCTACGGCCGCCTCCGGAGTCCCCGCGGCGGCTGACCGCGAACCGGCGTCGAGACGGGGGTGCAGACGCACGCCGGAGAGCATGCGAGGATACTTCGGTGCAACGCATCGTGACCGCCGAACTCGACCTGGATCTGGGGTCGTCCGTCGACCTGATCTTCCAGATCACGGCGGCCCAGCCTGCGCCGGTGCTGCGCGAGGAACTGACCTTCATCCAGGGCGACCGCGTGTACACGCCGACCGAGATCATCGACCAGTCCGGCAGCCGTCTGCACCGGCTCCAGGGCGATGCGGGAACCCTCGAAGTCCGGTACGAAGCGCTCATCGAGGGGCAGGTCGCCCAGCGCGCCACGAGCGACCTCGAGGCGATCACCTACCTCCGCCCCAGCCGCTACTGCCAGTCCGACGAGGTGTTCTCGCAGGCACGCCGTCAGTTCCGTGGGCTCGCGGGCCTCGATCTCATCACCGCCGTGAGCGAGTTCGTCGCGACGAGCACCACCTACACGCCGGGGCTCAGTCAGGGCACCGACTCCGCCGTGACGACCCTCATGACCGGTCAGGGCGTCTGCCGCGACTACGCCCACGTGGTCATCGCGCTGCTTCGCGCGATGGACATGCCCGCGCGCTATGCCGCGTGCTACGCGCCGGGCCTTCGCCCCATGGATTTCCACGCCGTCGCTGAGGCCTATCTCGACGGCTCCTGGTACGTGATCGATGCGACCCGCCTCGCGAACCGCCGCTCTCTCGTGCGCATCGCGACCGGGCGAGATGCCTCCGACTGCGCGTTCCTCAGCTACCACGGCGGCCACGTCGGGCTCGAACGCATGCGGGTCGAGGCGGTCGTGGTGCCGAGTGACTCCGCCGACGTCACGGCCCTGGACGCCGCTGCCGCGGCGTCCGACCCCGCGCTCGACGATCTCGGCGAGCTCATCGTCCTCGCCTGACACACTCTTGGATCTCCCGTGGGCAGCCGCGGCTCCCAAACCGCAGGAACGAGTGTTACCGGTGTGACTCGGGGCAGCCTGGAAGCCACTTCTGTCACGCCTGATCCGACGGTTTGGGGCGCAGCGGGCGCCGGCCCGTGGATGGGGGCCGCCGGGTCGCGCAGGGGGGCCGCGCGGGTCGCGCCCAGGCGGCGCCCGTAGACTTGTCGGGCTATGAATCCTGACGCCCTCGCCGCCGCCCTGCTCGCCGTCATCGCCCCGCTCGCCGAGGCGCGACGAGAGGGCTCCAGCGCCGGATGGAGCGTCGCCGACCTTCCGCTGGAGCGCCCTCGCAACCGCGACCACGGCGATTGGGCTTCGAACGCCGCCCTCAAGCTGGGCAAAGCGGTCGGTGCCAACCCGCGCGAGTTCGCGCAGGAGATCGCCGACGCCCTCGCCTCGACCGACGGCATCGCGTCCGTCGAGGTCGCCGGGCCCGGGTTCATCAACATCCGGCTGGATGCCGCCGCCGCCGGCGCCCTCGCGAAGACGATCGTCGACGCGGGCGCGGCCTACGGCACCAATGACACCCGCGCCGCGGAGATCATCAACCTCGAGTTCGTCTCGGCCAACCCGACCGGACCGATCCACCTGGGTGGCACGAGGTGGGCGGCCGTCGGCGATGCGCTCGCGCGGATCCTCGCCAGTCAGGGCGCTCAGGTCACGCGGGAGTACTACTTCAACGACCACGGCGCGCAGATCGACCGCTTCGCGCGGAGCCTCGTGGCGGCCCACCAGGGCGACCCGACGCCCGAGGACGGATACGGCGGCGACTACATCCACGACATCGCCCGCCGTGTGGCGCTCGCCTACGTGGGCGACATCGACGCGCTCGATCCGGCAGCGAAGCAGGAGGCGTTCCGAGAGATCGGCGTCGGCTTCATGTTCGACGAGATCAAGCAGAGCCTGCACGAGTTCGGCGTCGACTTCGACGTCTACTTCCACGAGAACGACCTGCACACGTCGGGCGCCGTCGAGCGGGCCGTCGCGCGGTTGCGCGAACTCGGCCACATCTACGAGGCGGACGGTGCGACGTGGCTGCGCTCGACGGAGTTCGGCGACGACAAGGACCGCGTCGTCATCAAGAGCGACGGCAACGCGGCCTACATCTCGGGCGATCTCGCGTACTACCTCGACAAGCGCGAGCGCGGGTTCAACCGCTGCATCATCATGCTCGGCGCCGATCACCACGGCTACGTCCAGCGTCTGATGGCGATGACGGCCGCCTTCGGCGACGAGCCGTACGTCAACCTCCAGATCCTCATCGGTCAGATGGTCAACCTGGTCAAGGACGGCCAGCCCGTGCGCATGTCGAAGCGCGCGGGGACCGTCGTGACCCTCGAAGACCTCGTCGAGATCGTCGGCGTGGATGCCGCGCGCTACGCGCTCACGCGCAGCTCCGCCGACTCCAACCTCGACGTCGACCTCGACGTGCTGCAGAAGCGCACGAACGACAACCCCGTCTTCTACGTGCAGTACGCGCACGCGCGCACGCACAACGTCGCGCGCAACGCCGCAGATTCGGGCGTCACGCGGGATGCCTTCGCGCCGGAGCTCCTCACCCACGAGACCGAGTCGGCGCTCCTCGGCGCGCTCCAGGAGTTCCCCCGCGTCGTCGCGTTCGCCGCCGAAGTGCGCGAGCCGCACCGGGTCGCCCGCTACCTCGAAGAGCTCGCGAGCCTGTACCACCGCTGGTACGACAACTGCCGTGTCACGCCGCTCGGCGACGAGGAGGTCAGCGACCTCCACCGCACGCGCCTATGGCTCAACGACGCGACCGGCCAGGTGCTCCGCAACGGCCTCCACCTGCTCGGCGTCACCGCGCCCGAGCGCATGTGAGCGCGAGCGGCATGAGCGACCAGCACCCCACGGAGCCCCTGCCTGACGCGCGAGCGCAGTGGGTGCTGTCGACGGATGCCGCGGTCGCTCCCTCGCGCAAGCGCCGCTGGCCGTGGCTCGTCGCCCTCCTCATCGTGGTGGCGCTCGCCGCCGCGGCCTGGTTCGGTGGCGAGGCGATCGCCCGCAGCATCGTGGAGCGGACGATCCGCGAGCAGATCACGCGCCAGCTCGACCTGCCCGCCGATCATCGGATCGACGTCGACGTGCCCGGGCCGATCCTGCCGCAGCTGATCGCGGGCACGCTCGGCGACGTCGCGATCTCCTCGGACGACGTGCCGCTGAAGGGCGTGACCGCCGACGTCTCGGTGCACGCGCAGGACGTGAACATCCACGGCGGTGACTGGAGCGGCGCCGTCGCGACGGTGACGATCGACCAGTCGCAGCTGCAGGCGCTCATGTCTGCCGTGCCGGACTTCCCGGCCGCGTCGGTGGCGATCGACGCCCCCGATCTGACGGCGCAGTTCGACCTGCGGGTGCTCGGCCTCGAGGTCCCCGTCGGGGTTTCCCTCACCCCCAGCGCCTCCGGCGGCGACATCGTGCTCACCCCGGCGAGCCTGCGGGTCGCGGGGACGGAGATCACCGCCGACGCGCTGCGTCAGCAGTTCGGCGCGCTGGCATCCACGGTCCTGCGCGACTGGGACGTCTGCATCGCCGATCGGCTGCCGAAGGCCGTCGAGCTGACCGGGGTCACCGTCAAGCGCGAGAGCGTGGTGGCGGACTTCGAGATCGACAGCGCGATCCTCGCCGACAAGACCGCTCAGGCGAAGGGCACCTGCCCCTGAGGTCGCCCGGACCGCGGCCGCCGCATGCGCCGGGCGGCATGCGGCGGTGCCCTAGACTTTGACAAACGTCTGCCGGGCCGGTGGCGCTCACGCGCCCCGCCCGCGCTCTCTCCCGATTGGTGCTCCTCTTCGTGTCCGCCTCTTCCGATCGTCCGCTCGTGCCGGAGTGGCTCGCCGTGCCGGAAGACGCCAACGCCCTCGCGCCCCTCGTCTGGCCGGCGTCCGCGTCGCGTGACGCGCACGGCGAACTCTCCCTCGGCGCAGTTCCCGTCTCGACCCTGCGCGCGCAGTTCGGCACACCGCTCTACGTCATCGACGAGGACGCAGTGCGCGCCCGCGCGCGCGAAGTGAAGGCGGCCTTCGACGCGGCGACCGCGCGGCACGGCATCGCCGCACGCGTCTACTACGCGAGCAAGGCGCTGCTCACGACCGAGATCGTCCGGTGGGTCACGCAGGAGGGCCTCGCCGTCGACGTCGCGACGGGCGGAGAACTCGCCGTCGCACTCGCCGCGGGGGCGGACCCCGGCCGGATCGGACTGCACGGCAACAACAAGTCTGTCGCCGAACTCGAGCGCGCCGTCGACCTCGGTGTCGGCTCGATCGTCATCGATTCGCTGATCGAACTCGAGCGGCTCGCGGCGATCGCCGAGCGGCGCGGCCGGTCGTGCGACACGGCGCAGAGCGTCCTCATCCGCGTCAACACGGGAGTCCACGCCGAAACGCACGACTTCCTCGCGACGGCGCACGAAGACCAGAAGTTCGGCTTCGCCCTCGCGGACGCCGAGGGTGTCGCCGCCCGCGTCCGCGAGATCCCGTCGCTGCGTCTCGTCGGCATCCACTGCCACATCGGCTCGCAGATCTTCGGCACGGCGGGCTTCGCCGAGTCGGCTGCGCGGCTCGTCGAACTGTACGCGCGCCTTCGCGAGGGCGGCGACCTCCCCGTCCTGAACCTCGGCGGCGGCTTCGGCATCGCCTACACGTCCGTCGATGACCCGACCCCGATCGAGGCGCTCGCCGACGGGATCGTCGAGGCCGTCGCGCGTGAGTGCAGCGTCCGGGGCATCCCGCTGCCGAACCTCGCCTTCGAGCCCGGCCGCACGGTCGTCGGGCGTGCGGGGGTCACCCTCTACGAGGTCGGCACGGTCAAGCCCGTCGTCGTCTCGGATGATCTCACCCGGCTGTACGTGAGCGTCGACGGCGGCATGAGCGACAACGCCCGGCCCGCGCTCTACGGCGCGCAGTACTCGGCGCGCGTCGCCTCGCGCACGTCCGACGCGGATGCCGCGCTCGTCCGCGTCGTCGGCCGCCACTGCGAGTCCGGCGACATCGTGGTGGATGCCGAGTACCTCCCCGGCGACGTCGCCCCGGGCGACCTGCTCGCCGTCCCCGCCACCGGGGCCTACTGCTTCTCGCTCGCGAGCAACTACAACTACGTTCCGCGCCCGCCGGTCGTCGCCGTCTCGGCGGGCCGCGCGCGCCTCATCGTGCGAGGCGAGACGATCGACGATCTGCTCGCCCGCGACCTCGGCGTGGCCGCCGACGACTCCCGGGAGGATCACACGTGACCGACTACCGCCGCCTGCGCGTCGCCCTGCTGGGCGCGGGAGCCGTGGGCTCCCAGGTCGCCGCCCTGCTGCGCAAGCACGGGGACGAACTCGCCGACCGTGCCGGCGCGGCCCTCGACCTCGTGGGCATCGCCGTGCGGAACCCCGACGCACCCCGCGACGTCGAGCTTCCCCGAGAGCTCTTCACGACGGATGCCGAGGAGCTCATCGTCGGCGCCGACATCGTGATCGAACTGATCGGCGGCATCGAGCCCGCGCGCTCCAACATCCTCCTGGCCCTCGGGTCGGGCGCCGACGTCGTCACGGCCAACAAGGCCCTCCTCGCAACCCACGGCCCGGAGATTTTCGACGCGGCCGACCAGGTCGGCGCCTCGGTCTACTACGAGGCCGCCGCCGCCGGCGCGATCCCCATCATCCGTCCCCTGCGCGACTCGCTCGCCGGTGACCGGGTGCAGCGGATCATGGGCATCGTCAACGGCACGACGAACTACATCCTCGACCGCATGGACCGCGAGGGCTCCGACTTCGCCGAGGTCCTCGCCGACGCGCAGGCCCTCGGCTACGCCGAGGCCGACCCGACGGCCGACGTCGAGGGCTACGACGCCGCGCAGAAGGCGGCGATCCTGGCATCCCTCGCGTTCCACACGGCGGTGCCGCTGGACGCCGTCCATCGCGAGGGCATCACCCGGATCGACACGCAGATGATGGATGCCGCGCGCCACGCCGGCTACGTCATCAAGCTCCTCGCCGTGTGCGAGCGGCTCGCAACCGACGACGGGGACGCCATCTCGGTGCGCGTGTACCCCGCTCTCGTCCCGCGCGAGCACCCGCTCGCCAACGTGCACGGCGCGAACAACGCCGTGTTCGTCCAGGCGGAGGCGGCAGGGAACCTCATGTTCTACGGCGCCGGTGCGGGCGGTGTGCAGACCGCGTCGGCCGTCCTCGGCGACGTCGTCTCGGCCGCACGCCGGCACATCGCCGGCGGCGTCGGCGTCGGCGAGTCGACGCGCGCGAACCTGCCGGTCCTCCCGGTCGGGCGGGTCACGACGCGCTACCAGATCACCCTCGAGGTGTCCGACGAGCCGGGCGTGCTCGCCACGGTCGCGGGCATCCTCAGTGAGGGACGCGTGTCGATCGCGACCGTCGAGCAGACCGTCGTCACTGCAGCGAACGGCGAACCGGGAACCGCCCGGCTCGTCATCGGAACCCACAGGGCACTCGAGCAGGACCTGAGCGAGACCGTCGACCGCCTCGCCGCCAGCGGCGTCGTCGGTCGCGTGGTGTCGGTCCTGCGGGTGGAAGGAGACTGAGATGGTACATGTGTGGCAGGGAGTCCTGCGCGAGTTCGCCGACCGGCTGGGCGTCACCGACGCCTCGACCGTCGTCACGCTGGGCGAGGGCGGCACGCCGCTCATTCCCGCGAAGACGCTGTCGGAGATGACCGGCGCGGACGTCTACGTCAAGTTCGAGGGCATGAACCCGACCGGCTCCTTCAAGGACCGCGGCATGACGGTCGCGCTCTCGCGCGCCGTCGAGCACGGTGCGAAGGCGGTCATCTGCGCGTCGACGGGGAACACGTCGGCCTCGGCCGCGGCCTACGCGGCGAACGCGGGGATCACCGCCGCCGTCCTCGTGCCCGAGGGGAAGATCGCGATGGGCAAGCTCAGCCAGGCGGTCATCCACGGCGGGCGGCTCATCCAGGTGCGCGGTAACTTCGACGACTGCCTCGAGATCGCGCGCGAACTCGCGGACAACTACCCCGTGCACCTCGTCAACTCCGTCAACCCGGACCGCATCGAGGGGCAGAAGACGGCGGCGTACGAGATCGTGTCGCAGCTCGGGGATGCCCCGGACTTCCACTTCATCCCGGTCGGCAACGCCGGCAACTACACCGCCTACACGCGCGGCTACCGTGAAGAGGCCGCGCGCGGCGTCGCCACGAAGGTTCCGCGCATGTTCGGCTTCCAGGCCGAGGGCTCGGCGCCGCTCGTGCGCGGCGAGGTCGTCAAGAACCCCGAGACCGTCGCCTCGGCGATCCGCATCGGCAACCCCGCCTCGTGGGAGCTCGCCCTCGAGGCGCGCGACGCGACCGACGGGTGGTTCGGCGCGATCAGCGACGACAAGATCCTCGCGGCGCAGAAGCTCCTGGCATCCACCGCCGGCGTCTTCGTGGAGCCCGGGTCGGCGATCAGCGTCGCGGGCCTGCTCGACCGTGCCGAGGCGGGGCTCCTGCCCGCCGGTGCGAAGGTCGTCCTCACGGTGACCGGCCACGGCCTGAAGGACCCGCAGTGGGCCCTCCGCAACGCGGACGGCACCGAGGTGCAGCCGACGGTCGTGGATGCCTCGACCTCCGAGGTCGCCTCGGTCCTCGACCTGGCAGCAGGAAGCACGCAGTGACCTTTGTCGACGCGCGGTCGCCACGTTTCGACTCCTCGCTCCGCTCGTCGCGGGGCGGCCGGGGGTACGCGTCGCGGGGCGGCCGGGTGAGCGCGTTGACCCCGGTCGTTGAGCGAGCGCAGCGAGTCGAAACGTCGTCGCCCCGTTTCGACTCCTCGCTGCGCTCGTCGCGGGGCGGCCGGGGGTACGCGTCGCGGGGCGACCGGGAGGGTGCGGTGGTTCTGGTCGTTGAGCGAGCGCAGCGAATCGAAACGTCGTCCGCGTCGTCGCCCCGTTTCGACTCCTCGCTTCGCTCGTCGCGGGGCGCCCGGGAGTACGCGTCGCGGGGCGGCCGGGGGAGCGGGGTGGCTCCGGTCGTTGAGCGAGCGCAGCGAGTCGAAACGTCGTCCGCGCCCAGCCGGGAGGGGGCCTCGTGAGCGAGACGCGCACGGTCGCGGTCCGGGTTCCCGCGACGAGCGCGAACCTCGGACCGGGCTTCGACACGCTCGGGCTCGCGCTGAGCGTGTACGACGAACTCGTCGTGACGGCCCTGCCCGAGCCGGGGCTCGAGATCACCGTCACGGGGCAGGGCGCGGGCGAGGTCCCGACGGATGCCTCGCACCTCGTCATCCGGTCGATGGCGTACGCGTTCGAAGCGGTCGGGCGACCCCTCCCCGGCATCCGCCTCGAGGCGCACAACACGATCCCGCACGGGCGTGGCATGGGTTCCTCGGGCGCCGCGGTGGTCGCGGGCCTGCTCGCCGCGAAGGGGCTTCTCGCGGGCGAGGTCGAGTTCAGCGCCGACACGCTCCTGCGCCTCGCGACGGAACTCGAAGGTCACCCCGACAACGTCGCCCCGGCGCTGTTCGGCGGTCTCACGATCGCGTGGATGGACGAGAACGGTCCGCAGCACAAGAAGCTGCTCGTGCACCGCGGCGTCTCGCCCCTCGTCTTCGTGCCGGACTTCACGATGTCGACGTCGGTCGCACGCGGTCTCGCGCCGCTGCAGGTGACCCGCGAGGACGCCGTCTTCAACGTGTCACGCTCCGCGCTCCTCATCGCGGCGCTCATGCAGAGCCCCGAGCTGCTGATGGCGGCGACCGAGGACAAGCTGCACCAGTCGTACCGCGCGCAGGCGATGCCCGCGACGGATGCCCTCGTGCGCGCCCTGCGCGGTGCGGGGTTCGCGGCCGTGGTGTCCGGGGCAGGTCCGAGCGTGCTCGTCCTCGCCGATGGGCCCGGTCGGCGCCTCGAGGCGGCCCGCGTCGCGGCATCCGCGTCGGACACTCCGTGGGAGCCCCTCATGCTCGCCGTCGATGTCAAGGGTGGTACAGTGAGGGACTATACGGAGGGTTCCACGGTCACGCCGTGAGTCTGGCCTCCGTCGCAATTCTGCGAACCCCCGCATAGTCAGCCCTGCGCCACCCGTCGTCCGCATCGGACGGCTCGATATCGGCGCTCTGCGCTCGTCGTGGATGGCGTCTGTGCGGATCCGTCCATTCCCACATCCCCACTGAAGGAGAACTCGTGGAGTCCCTCTCCGAGATCGATACCCCCCAGTCCGACGACGCGCGCGAGGATGCCGCCGTCGACGCCACCACCGAGGCGGCACCCGCCGCCGAGCAGCCCGTCGCCGAGGCGCCGGCGCCCGAGGCCGACGTCGAGGCCGCCGAGGAAGCACCCGCTGAGGAAGCGCGCGCTGAGGCCCCCGAAGCAGCCGCGATCGTCGAGGAGGCGCCCGTGGCCGACGAGCCCGTCGCCGAGGTCGCGCCGGCAGCGGTCGAAGCGCCCGTCGCAGAGTCTGCCGCTGATGCCCCCGCCGCCGAGGTCGAGCCCGCCGCCGAGGAAGCGCCGGCCGCTCCCGTCAAGGCGCCGCGCAAGCGCGCTCCGCGTCGTGCGAAGAGCACCGACGTGCCCGCCGAGGCCGCACCCGCCGCCGAAGCCGCACCGGCCGAGGCCGCCGCCGACGCGGCTACTGCCGCACCGGCCGCCGACGCCCCCGCGGAAACGCCCGTCGAGGCGCCCGCCGAGAACGGCGACGCCGCACCGGCGGCCGAAGGCGATGCGGCCGCGCCCGCGGAGGCGTCCGAGAACGCCGCCGACGCGCCGGCCGAGAACGCCACCGACGCGCCCGCAGACGGTGCTGCCGAGGCCTCCGCCGACGGCGAGACCCCGAGCCGTGGACGTTCGCGCAGCCGCTCGCGCAGCCGCAACCGCAACAAGCCCGAGGGCGCCCAGAACGGGCAGCAGAACGCCGGCCAGAACGGTCAGCAGGCCGCCCAGAACGCTCCCGCCGCGGCATCCGCCGACAGCGACTCCGACGAGCAGGGGCAGAGCGCGGGCCGCGGCCGCCAGCGCAACAAGCGCCGCACGCAGGGGCAGACCGGCGACGAGTTCGAGACCGAGATCGGCGAGGACGACGTCCTCATCCCGATCGCCGGCATCCTCGACGTGCTCGACAACTACGCGTTCGTCCGCACGACGGGCTACCTCCCCGGCGCGAGCGACGTGTACGTCTCGCTCGGCCAGGTCAAGAAGTACAACCTGCGCAAGGGTGACGCCGTCGTCGGTGCGATCAAGCAGCCGCGCGAGGGCGAGCAGTCGAGCCGCCAGAAGTACAACGCGCTCGTCAAGGTCGATGCGATCAACGGCCTCTCGGTCGACGACGCCGCGAACCGCGTCGAGTTCGGCAAGCTGACCCCGCTCTACCCGCAGGAGCGCCTGCGCCTCGAGACGGCGCCGGAGAAGCTCACGCAGCGCATCATCGACCTCGTCGCGCCGATCGGCAAGGGTCAGCGCGGCCTCATCGTCGCGCCGCCCAAGGCCGGAAAGACGATCGTGCTGCAGCAGATCGCGAACGCGATCGCGCAGAACAACCCCGAGGTCCACCTCATGGTCGTGCTCGTCGACGAGCGCCCCGAAGAGGTCACCGACATGCAGCGCACCGTCAAGGGCGAGGTCATCGCGTCGACCTTCGACCGCCCCGCCGAGGACCACACGACCGTCGCCGAGCTCGCCATCGAGCGCGCGAAGCGTCTCGTGGAGCTCGGTCGCGACGTCGTCGTCCTGCTCGACTCGATCACGCGTCTCGGCCGTGCATACAACATCTCGGCGCCGACGAGCGGTCGCGTGCTCTCCGGTGGTGTGGATGCCTCGGCGCTCTACCCGCCCAAGCGCTTCTTCGGCGCGGCGCGCAACATCGAGAACGGCGGATCGCTCACGATCCTCGCCACCGCGCTCGTGGAGACCGGCTCCAAGATGGACGAGGTCATCTTCGAGGAGTTCAAGGGCACCGGCAACAGCGAGCTGCGCCTGTCGCGCCAGCTCGCCGACAAGCGCATCTTCCCGGCGGTCGACGTCAACGCGTCGTCCACGCGCCGCGAGGAGATGCTGCTGAGCCCCGACGAGGTGAAGATCACCTGGAAGCTGCGTCGCGCCCTCGCCGGCCTCGACACGCAGCAGGCCCTCGAGGTCGTCCTCGGCAAGCTCAAGGAGACCTCCTCGAACGTGGAGTTCCTCGTGCAGATGCAGAAGTCGATCCCGACCGCTGCCGGTGGCAGCAGCCACGGTCACGAGAACAACATCCGCTGAGCGCGTCGGGACTGATCGTGTTCGAGTCGGTCGCCGGCCTCATCCAGGAGCACAAGGCGGTCCAGGAGGAGCTCTCCGACCCCGCCGTGCACGCCGATGCGGCGCGCGCCAAGCGTGTCAACCGGCGCTACGCCGAGCTGTCGAAGATCGTGGCCGCGCACGACGCGTGGCGTGCCGCGTCGGACGACCTCGAGGCCGCGCGGGAGCTGGCCGGTGAGGACGACGCCTTCGCGGCGGAGGTCCCGGTGCTCGAAGAGCAGGTCGCCGCAGCGCAGGAGAAGCTGCGGCGCCTGCTCATCCCGCGCGACCCCGACGACGCGCGCGATGTGATCATGGAGATCAAGGCGGGGGAGGGCGGCGCCGAGTCGGCCCTGTTCGCCGCGGACCTCCTCCGCATGTATGCGCAGTACGCGGCATCCATGGGCTGGAAGACCGAGCTCCTCGAGCGCAACGAGAGCGACCTGGGCGGCTACAAGGACGTCCAGATGGCGATCAAGGGCTCGTCGACCGACCCCGCGCAGGGTGTGTGGGCGCACCTGAAGTACGAGGGCGGGGTGCACCGCGTCCAGCGCGTGCCCGCGACCGAGTCGCAGGGGCGCATCCACACCTCCACCACCGGCGTGCTCGTGTTCCCCGAGGTCGACGAACCCGAAGAGGTGCAGATCGACCCGAACGATCTGCGCATCGACGTGTATCGCTCGTCGGGTCCGGGCGGGCAGTCCGTCAACACGACGGATTCGGCCGTGCGCATCACGCACCTCCCGACCGGCATCGTCGTGTCGATGCAGAACGAGAAGTCGCAGCTGCAGAACCGCGAGGCGGGCATGCGCGTCCTGCGTGCGCGCCTCCTCGCCAAGCAGCAGGAGGAGTTGGATGCCGCGGCATCCGACGCCCGGCGCTCGCAGATCCGCGGGATGGACCGCTCCGAGCGGATCCGCACCTACAACTTCCCCGAGAACCGCATCGCGGACCACCGCACCGGCTACAAGGCCTACAACCTCGACCAGGTGATGGACGGCGCACTCGCGCCGATCGTCGAGTCGGCGATCATCGCCGACGAAGAGGCGCGGCTCGCAGCCCTCGCGGCCGAGTGACGGCCAGGAGCCTCATAGCGGTCCCGAGCATCATCGCCGTCGCGTGTCTCAGCGGGGCTGCCCCGGACGACAACGGCCCCATGACGGACGCGCGCCGGTCCGGTCGTGGCGTGGGTCGGCGCGATACTCTCGCCCCATGATCAACTTCGTGCTGCGCGCCGTCATCTTCGTGATCTCGGCGGCCGTGGGACTCATCGTCGCCGACCTCGTGCTGCCCGGTTTCCACATCGAGTGGTCCAACTGGTGGGGCTTCGTGCTGGCCGTCGTGATCTTCGCGGTGCTGCAGTCGGTGCTGACCCCTTGGGCGGCCACCGTCGCGCGCCGCAACGCGCCCGCCCTCCTCGGAGGCATCGGGATCGTGTCGACCTTCGTCGCCCTGCTCGTCGTCGTTCTCATCCCCGGCGCCGGGCTCACCATCGGCGCCCCCTGGTGGACGTGGGTCGTCGCGCCCATGATCGTCTGGGTCGTCACGGCGCTCGCCACATGGCTGCTCCCGGCCCTGTTCATCAAGAAGAAGGTCGAAGAGCGTCGGCAGGGCTGAACCGGGACGCCTCCGGTGCGCGCTCGCGCCGGGGGTCAGATGTGGTACTCGGGAGCCGTCAGCACTCCGCGGGTGTCTTCTCCCGAGCGGCGCGGGCGAGCCTTGGCGGGCACGCCGACGAGCACGGAGTTCTCCGGGGCATCCTGCGTCACGACGGCGTTGGCGCCGACGGCGGACCCGGCGCCGATCAGGATCGGTCCGAGGATCTTCGCTCCTGCGCCCACCGCGACGCCGTCGCCGATCGTGGGGTGACGCTTGCCGGAATCGCGCGTGCGTCCGCCGAGCGTCACACCGTGGTAGAGCATCACGTCGTCGCCGATCTCAGCGGTCTCGCCGATCACGACGCCCATGCCGTGGTCGATGAAGAAGCGCCGACCGATCGTCGCGCCGGGATGGATCTCGATGCCGGAGGTCCACCGCGTGAGCTGAGACAGTGCGCGTGCGGGAAAGCGCAGGCCCCGCGTCCACAGCGCGTGGGCGAGGCGGTGCGACCAGATCGCGTGGAGCCCCGAGTAGAGGATCGCGACCTCCAGGGAGCTGCGCGCGGCGGGGTCTCGCAGCTTCGCCGCCGCGATGTCCTCACGCAGGCGACGGATGACGCCCAGGCGCTCCGGTCGGCCGTGATCGCTCACGCCGTCTCCTCCTCGCGCAGGTGGGAGTACAGCGCCGTGGAGAGGTAGCGCTCACCGGCATCCGGCACGATCACGACGATGCGGGCGCCCGCCGATTCGGGGCGCGCCGCGATCTCGAGCGCCGCCCACACGGCGGCGCCGGCCGACATGCCTGCGAGGATGCCTTCGCGCGTCGCGAGGTCGCGCGCCACCCGGATCGCGTCGTCGAACTGGACGTCGAAGATCTCGTTGACGACCGAGCGGTCGAGGACCTCGGGCACGAAGTTCGGGCCGATGCCCTGGATGCGGTGTCCGCCCGCGCGACCTTCCGTGAGCACGGGGGAGTCGGCCGGTTCGACGAGGGCGACGCGCACGCCCGGCACGGCCTCTTTCAGTGCGCGGCCCGTACCCGTGATGGTGCCGCCGGTGCCCGACCCCGCGACGAACCAGTCGAGGCGTCCGTCGGTGTCGCGCAGGATCTCCGGAGCCGTCGTCGTGCGGTGGATCTCGGCGTTCGCCGCGCTCTCGAACTGGCGCGCGAGAACTGCGCCCGGCGTCTCGGCGACGATGCGCTTCGCGGTCTCGACCGCCTCCGTCATGCCCTTGTGCGGGTCGGTGAGGACGAGTTCCGCGCCGTACGCCTTGAGGAGCGTCCGACGCTCCTTCGACATCGATGCCGGCATCGTCAGGATGACCCGGTAGCCTCGCGCGGCGCCGATCAAGGCGAGTGAGATCCCCGTGTTGCCGCTCGTGGACTCCACGATCGTCCCGCCCGGCGGCAGTTCGCCCGACTCCTCGGCGGCCCGCACGAGCGCGAATCCGAGGCGGTCCTTGACGCTCGAGCCGGGGTTGTAGAACTCGAGCTTCGCGAGCACCTCGGCGTGGAGCCCCTCGGTGAGGCTGTTGAGGCGCACGAGCGGGGTGTCGCCGAACGCCGTGGTGATGTCGGGGTGGATGCCGGGCACGGGAGCCTTTCGACGTGGTCGGACCTTCGGGGACGGATGCGGCCACGGGCTCCGACGTGTGCCGGGGCCCGTGGCCGATGATACTCAGGCGAGCTCAGTTCTCGCGGAGGTGCTCGTAGAGCGCGGTGGAGAGGTAGCGCTCACCGAACGAGGGGATGATCACGACGATGTTCTTGCCGGCCGCCTCGGGGCGCGCCGCGATCTGCAGCGCCGCCCAGATCGCCGCGCCCGACGAGATCCCGACGAGGATGCCCTCGCCGGTGGCGACCTCGCGCGCCGTACGGATCGCGTCGTCGAACTCGACGTCGACGACCTCGTCGATCACGCTCTGGTCGAGGATCGGCGGGATGAAGTTCGGGCCGATGCCCTGGATCTTGTGCGGACCGGGCGTGCCCTTGGTCAGAAGGGGGGAATCGGCAGGCTCGACCGCGATGATCTTCGCCTCGGGGACGCGCTCCTTGAGCACCTGGCCGACGCCCGAGATGGTGCCACCCGTGCCGATGCCCGCGACGAAGTAGCCGATCTCGCCGTCGGTGTCGCGGAGGATCTCCTCAGCCGTGGTCTTGCGGTGGATCTCCACGTTCGCCTGGTTCGCGAACTGCTTCGCGAGGATCGCGCCGGGAGTCTCCGCAGCGATCTCCTCCGCCTTGGAGACGGCGCCCTTCATGCCGAGGGCGGGCTCGGTGAGCACGAGTTCGGCGCCGTACGCCTTCAGCAGCAGTCGACGCTCGACCGACATCGAGGCGGGCATCGTCAGGATGACCTTGTAGCCGCGCGCCGCGCCGACCATGGCGAGGGCGATGCCGGTGTTGCCGCTCGTGCCCTCGACGATCGTGCCGCCGGGCTGCAGTGCACCGGAGGCTTCGGCCGCATCGACGATGGCGATGCCCAGACGGTCCTTCACGGAGGACGCGGGGTTGTAGAACTCGAGCTTGGCGAGGATCGTGCCGGGAAGGCCCTCGCTGATACGGTTCAGGCGCACCAGCGGCGTGTTGCCGAATGCGCTCGTGATGTCGGAGTGGATGCCGGACATGGGTGGCCTTTCTGGCGGCGTTCGGTTCGCCTCTCGGGGCGAGGCACCGAATCAGCCTATGAGGTGTGCCCTAGGGGAGTGCCGAATATGACGATTCATCACGGAATCAGCGGCCGTTCGCAGGTTCCGGGGGCGCCGATAGGCTGGAGGCTCCCATGAGCACATCCGGATCACTCAGCGCGCTCCTGCGTGAGGCGGCGCAGACCCTGGCATCCGCCGGTGTTCCGACCCCCGACGTCGACGCCGAGCTGCTGGCGGCCCACGTGTTCGGACTCAGCCGCGGCGAGCTCGCGGCCGCCGCGATCCGCGGTGCCGACGTCCCCGACGGCGGCGACCGCTTCGAGGAGTTCGTGGCCCGCCGCGCGGCGCGGGAGCCTCTGCAGCACCTCACGGGTCTCGCGCCGTTCCGCCACCTCGAGCTGCGGGTCGGGCCGGGGGTCTTCGTTCCTCGACCCGAGACCGAGATGGTCGCGCAGCTCGCGATCGACGCGCTGCGCGCCGCACCGGATGCCGAGCCGATCGCCGTCGATCTCGGCACGGGCTCGGGTGCGATCGCGCTCGCGATGGCGACCGAGGTGCCGCACGCCGCCGTGCACGCGGCGGAGAACTCGGTGGACGCCTTCCTCTGGGCCAAGGAGAACTTCGCGGAGCACGCGCCGCAGGCGCGACTCGCCTTCATCGATCTGGCATCCGCATTCCCCGAGCTCGACGGCCAGGTGGCGGTGCTCGTCTCCAATCCGCCGTACGTGCCGGACGATGCGATCCCGCGCGACCCGGAGGTGCGCTTCTGGGATCCGCCTGCCGCCCTCTACGGCGGCGCGGACGGGCTGGACGTCGTCCGCGTGCTGTCGGATGTGGGGCTCCGGCTCGTGCGCCCCGGCGGAACCCTCGTGATCGAGCACGGGGAATGGCAGGGACAGGCGATCCGCGATCTGCTCACGGAGAGCGGCTGGCGCGCCGCGGCCACCCACCCCGACCTGACGATGCGCGACCGCGCGACGACGGCCATCCGCCCCTGACGGGCCCCGCCGTAGACTGGACCGGATATGTCTGAGCTCTTCGACTGCCGCGATGCCGAGCAGCTGCTGCCCGGCATGCGCCGTGCACGCCAGGCCATCGGCCGCGGCGAGCTCGTCGTGCTGCCGACGGACACGGTCTACGGCATCGGCGCAGACGCGTTCGATGCCGCAGCCGTCGCGCGCCTGCTCGCCGCGAAGGGCCGCGACCGTCAGTCGCCGCCGCCTGTACTCGTCGCCGGCGTGGCGACGATGCGCGCGCTCGTGTCGGAGGTCCCGGAACCCGTCGAGCGCCTCATCGAGGAGTTCTGGCCCGGTGGCCTCACGATCATCCTCCCCGCCCAGCCGTCGCTGTCGTGGGACCTGGGGGAGACGGCGGGGACCGTCGCCGTGCGGATGCCCGCCGAACGGATCGCGCTCGAACTGCTCGAGGAGTGCGGTCCGCTCGCCGTGTCGAGCGCGAACCTCACGAAGCAGCCCGCGGCGATCGAGGTGCATGCCGCGCGGAGCATGCTCGGCGATGCAGTCGCGGTCTACCTCGACGGTGGCCCCTCGACCTCCGGCGTCGCCTCTACGATCATCGATGCGACCGGGCTCTGCCTCGGCGGCGAGCGCCCCGTGCGGATCCTGCGCGAGGGCGCAGTGAGTCGTGAGCGGCTCGCGGAGATGCTCGGCGACCTGCTCGAACCGGCGGACCCGGATGCCCCGATGCCCGGCGACGGGGGCGGACGCCCCGCGGATCAGCCCGCGTAGCCGGCCGTGAAGTTCTACGTCCTCACGGTGGTGGTGACCGCCCTCGTGACCCTCGGGCTCACGGCGCTCGTGTGGCGGCTGGGCCTGCGCTACCGGCTGTACCCGGCCATCCGCGAGCGGGACGTCCACACGACGCCGAAGCCCCGGATCGGCGGCGTCGCGATGTTCCTGGGGCTGCTCGCGGCGTTCGCGCTGTCGTCGCAGATCCCGTATTTCGCGATCCTCTGGACGAACCCCGCGGTCAACGTCTGGGGCATCCTCGGCGCCGCCGCCCTCATCGTCGCGATCGGCGTCGCGGACGACCTGTGGGACCTCGACTGGATGATCAAGCTCGGGGCGCAGTTCCTCGCCGCCGGGATCATCGTGGGCGTGGGCGGCATCCAGATCTTCGCGATCCCGCTCGGCGGCCAGCTGTTCATCTCGAGCTGGGGGAGCTTCGCGCTCTCCGTCTTCGCGATCGTGATCGTCATGAACGCCGTGAACTTCATCGACGGTCTCGACGGTCTCGTCGCGGGCGTCGCGCTCATCGCGAACTCGGTGTTCTTCGTCTACACCTACCTCGTCGCCCGCGACACCGGCCAGTCGAGCTACTCGAGCCTCGCGTCCTTCATCGCCGTCGCCCTCATCGGCGTCTGCCTGGGCTTCCTGCCGCTGAACTGGAATCCCTCGAAGCTCTTCATGGGCGACTCGGGCGCGCTCCTGCTCGGCCTCATGATGGCGACGTC
>Ga0209922_101502_pt1 | contig 22347 bp, 21 predicted proteins | sample ThiBiot_500_biof_FD_183946 | JGI IMG/M metagenome (GOLD analysis project Ga0209922, IMG submission 183946) | Wastewater bioreactor microbial communities from Cape Town, South Africa - Thiocy_expt_500_biof (SPAdes) | ecosystem: Engineered > Bioreactor > Thiocyanate-remediating > Anaerobic-Aerobic ...
GCTCCTCGCGGGCACGGTTGCGCTCCAGGGCGATGAGGGCGTCGGCCAGGGCGTCGGGCGAGCGCTCGTCGGCCTGCGCGGCGGACTGCTGCGCGGCGCGGCCGTGGCGCGCGAGGGCCTTGTCCACGGCCTGCGGGTCGAGCAGCGACAGGGCCGAGCGGCAGTAGGGGCAGGCGTGGTCGTTGCGTATGTCCACCGCGCCGCCGCAGCTGGTGCAGGCGATGGTGCCCACGCGCCGGGCCAGGGCCTCGATCTCCAGCGTGGACAGGTGGCGCACGAAGCCCTTTTCCACCATGAACGCGCCGAAGGTGGAGAAGCGCCCGTGGCGCGCCGCGCAGCGGTAGGTGACGTAGCGCCCGCCCTGGGCCACGTCGTAGCCCTTGACCAGGGCCTTGGCGCAGCGCGGGCATTGCAGGCGGTTGGACAGGGGGCGGTGGGCGTCGCCGCGGTGGTCGTGCAGCAGCTCGAACAGCTGCAGCACGGCGGCGGGGGCCAGGCGCGTGTTTTCCTGCGGGTCGAACCACAGGCCCTGGCAGGCGAAGCACAGGTCCAGCTCCAGCGTGCCGCCGCCGGTCGCGGCAAAGCGGCGGACGTCGGCGGGCTGGCGGCAGGAGGGGCAGAGCGGCGTGAAGGGCATGGTGGTGGCGATCGTACCGCCGGCCTGCGGCCGCCCGGCGCCCGGTCGCGGGGTAAGGGTTATCCCTAGACCGGCTGCTAAGATTTGCGCTCTTCCCCATGCCTCACGCCGGCCATCCAGCGGGCCTGCGCGGGGCGCTTTTTTGTCTTTTTTGTCTGGAGTTTGTGTGTCCCCATCGTCGTCCCCCCGTATCCAGCACCCGGGCCTGGCCCAGAAGACCATGAGCGCGGCCGAGGCCGCGGCCCTGATCCCCGCCGGCGCCAACGTCGGCATGAGCGGGTTCACCGGATCCGGCCACCCGAAGCTGGTGCCCCAGGCGCTGGCGGCCCGCATCGAGGCCGAGCATGCCGCGGGCCGGCCGTTCCAGGTCAACGTGTGGACGGGCGCCTCCACGGCGCCCGAGCTCGACGGCGCGCTGGCCAGGGTGGGCGGCATGCGCCAGCGCCTGCCCTTCCAGTCCGACCCCGTCTGCCGCGACAGGATCAACGCGGGCGAGGTGGACTACCTGGACATCCACCTGTCGCACGTGGCCCAGCAGGCCTGGTTCGGCTTCCTGGGCCCCCTGCACGTGGCGGTGGTCGAGGTGCTGGGCATACTGCCCGACGGGCGGCTGATCCCGTCGGCCGCCGTGGGCAACAACAAGACCTGGCTGGACATCGCCGACAAGGTGATCCTGGAGGTCAACTCGCTGCCCCCCGCCGAGATGGAGGGCATGCACGACATCTACTACGGCACGGCCATCCCGCCGCGCCGCCTGCCCATCAACCTGACGCAGCCCATCGAGCGCATCGGCGAGCCCTATCTGCGCGTGGACCCGGCGAAGGTCATCGCCGTGGTGCCGACGCACCATGGCGACCGCGACACGGCGTTCGCCAGGCCCGACGCGGTGTCCAACCAGATCGCGGCGCACATCATCGACTTCCTGGCCCATGAGGTGAAGGTGGGCCGCCTGCCCAGGAACATGCTGCCGCTGCAGTCGGGCGTGGGCAACGTGGCCAACGCCGTGCTGGCGGGGCTGCTGGACGGCCCGTTCGACGACCTGCTGGGCTTCACCGAGGTGCTGCAGGACGGCATGCTGGAGCTCCTCAAGCGCGGCAAGATGGCGGCCGCGTCGGCCACGGCCATCTCGCTGAGCCGCACGGCCCTCCAGGAGTTCACCGACAACATCGCCTTCTACCGCGAGCGCATCGTGCTGCGCCCGCAGGAGATCAGCAACCACCCCGAGCTGGTGCGGCGCCTGGGCGTGATCGCCATGAACGCCATGATCGAGGCCGACATCTACGGCAACATCAACTCCACCCACCTCATGGGGTCGGGGATGATGAACGGCATCGGCGGCTCGGGCGACTTCGCGCGCAACGGCTACCTGTCGTTCTTCGTCACGCCCTCGGTGGCCAAGGGCGGCGCCGTCAGCTGCATCGTGCCCATGGTCTCGCACGTGGACCACACCGAGCACGACACGCAGATCATCGTCACCGAGCAGGGCCTGGCCGACCTGCGCGGCCTGTCGCCGCGCCAGCGCGCGCAGGTGATCATCGACAAATGCGCCCACCCCGACTGGCGCCCCCTGCTGCAGGACTACTTCGACCGCGCGCGCCGCCAGGGCGCGCAGCACACGCCGCACCTGCTGGGCGAGGCGCTGAGCTGGCACCAGCGCTGCCTGGAGACGGGCAGCATGCGCGCGTGATGTCGCCTGCGCGCTGCACGCGCGGGCGACAGCGGGCATGATGGGCGCTCCGTCATCATCGCAACTCCCCGTTTGCCATGTCCCTCTGGAAGAAACCCATCTCCCTCGCGTCCATCGGCGCCCACAACGCCAACACCGCCATCAACCACCTGGGCATAGAGTTCCTGGAGGTGGGCGACGACTTCCTGCGCGCCCGCGTGCCCGTGGACGAGCGCACGCGCCAGCCCTTCGGCATCCTGCACGGCGGCGTGAGCGTGGTGCTGGCCGAGACGCTGGGCTCGGTCGGCGCCATGTATGCCTGCGCCGAGGGCGAGCGCGTCGTGGGCCTGGACATCAACGCCAACCACATCCGCGCCACCAGCAGCGGCTGGGTCACGGGCACGGCGCGGCCGGTGCACGTGGGCAAGTCCACGCAGGTGTGGCAGATCGACATGGTCAACGACCAGGGCCAGCTGACCTGCGTCTCGCGCATCACCATGGCTGTGCTGCAGGCGAGGTAGGCGAGCCGGTTTCAAGCCTTTTCGGGCTCCAGCGCTTATCCAGCAAGCGCTTGTAGCTACCTATTCAGTAGCATCATCCGCCTGCCGCGCCAGGCGCTCGCTCTTCCAGTACACCTCGCTGCCGCCGTCCATGCGGTTGAGCACGCGCGAGAGCACGAACAGCAGGTCGGACAGGCGGTTCAGGTACTGGCGCGGCGCGGCGCGCATGGCCTCGGCCTGCTGCAGCGCGACCACGGCGCGCTCGGCGCGGCGCGCCACCGTGCGGCACACATGGGCCTGGCAGGCCGCGCGCGTGCCCGCGGGCAGGATGAACTCCTGCAGCCGCGGCAGCTGCGCGTTGTAGCGCGCCAGCGCGTTGTCCAGCTGCAGCAGCGCATCGTCCTTGAGCAGTTCGTAGCCGGGCATGCACAGCTCGCCGCCCAGGTTGAACAGCTGGTGCTGCACGTCGATCAGCAGCTCGCGCACGTCCTGCGGCATGGGCTCGCACAGCAGCAGGCCGATGTGGGAGTTGAGCTCGTCCACGTCGCCCATGGCATGCGGGCGGCCGCTGGCCTTGGACACGCGCGTGTTGTCGCCCAGGCCGGTGGTGCCGTCGTCGCCGGTGCGCGTTGCGATCTGTGTCAGTCTGTTTCCCATAGCGCATTCCTCCTGATTCGGGGCCGGGGCGACGATTGTGCGTTACATCCGCGGCGCAATTGTTGAGCAGGGCAACAGCGGGCAAAAGTGCTGGCCCGCAATCCCATGCTGCGGTGCAATGAAGACCTGTTCAACTACTTCCTCCCGGAGATCGAAACGATGCCTCAAGCCAAGCAACGACGCCCCCTCTCCTTGTTCGATGCCCGCAGCGTGATGCTGTTCGCGGCGCTGACCGTGGGTGGCGCGCTGGCGCAAGCCCAAACCTCGTCCACCACCTCCGCACAGCCGAAATACCAGATAGGCCCAGGCCCTGCGCCCACCCAGCCCCAGCCCGTGTTCGGTGGCAGCGCGCCGACACCGCCAAGCGCCAGCCAGACCGGCCGCGCGCAGGCACCCCAGCCCCAATCACAGCCACAGGCCACCACCCAGCCGCAGGCCGCCACCCAGTCCTCCCAGGACCGGGCCAAGAACCAGAGCGGCGCGCGCTAGCGCACCGGGCTCCGGTCGTCCAACCCTTTAGGGGCCACGCGGTACCGCGTTGATTACGCAACCTTGAGCGCAACGTCGCGCCGGCTCCAGGCGGCCCGTCCTCTCGGGCCGCCACCTCCCCCCGCCTGCACTGTAACTCCAGGGTGCGGGCGGGGTTTCTCGTCATGGGAACCCGCTGCGGGGCGCTTCCACGCGGGCGGCTTGCGACTTCTACAATGGCCGCGCCACCCCCTCGATGAAGCCCGGAGAAGCCCCATGAACGCACCCGCCCACGCCGCCCAGCTGCACCCACGCCCCGCGCCCCAGGCCCTGCTGGACGCGCTGTCCCGGCGGTTCGGCGCGCAGTTCTCCACGGCCCAGGCCGTGCGCGAGCAGCATGGGCGCGACGAGGGCTCGATCCAGGCGCCGCCGCCCGCGGCCGTGGTGTTCGCCGAGAGCACGCAGGACGTGCAGGACGCCATGCGCCTGGCCGCGCAGCACGAGGTGCCGGTGATCGCCTACGGCGCGGGCTCCTCGCTCGAAGGCCACCTGCTGGCCGTGCAGGGCGGCATCAGCATCGACGTGGGCCGCATGAACAAGGTGCTGTCCATCGACGCCGACGACCTCACCGTCACCGTGCAGCCCGGCATCACGCGCAAGCAGCTCAACGAGGCCATCAAGGACACGGGCCTGTTCTTCCCCATCGACCCCGGCGCCGACGCCAGCATCGGCGGCATGGCCGCCACGCGCGCCAGCGGCACCAACGCCGTGCGCTACGGCACCATGCGCGAGAACGTGCTGGCCCTCGAAGTCGTCACCGCCAACGGCGGCGCGATCCGCACCGGTACGCGCGCCAAGAAAAGCAGCGCCGGCTACGACCTCACGCGCCTGATGGTGGGCAGCGAGGGCACGCTGGGCATCTTCACCGAGGTCACCGTGCGCCTGTACCCGCTGCCCGAGGCGGTGAGCGCGGCCATCTGCTCGTTCCCCAGCATCGAGGCCGCCGTACGCACCGTCATCCAGACCATACAGCTGGGCGTGCCCATCGCGCGCGTGGAGCTCATCGACGCCAACAGCGTGCGCATGGTCAACGCGCACAGCAAATTGAGCCTGCGCGAGGAGCCCATGCTGCTCATGGAATTCCACGGCTCGGCCGCCAGCGTGCAGGAGCAGGCAGAGACGGTGCAAGGCATCGCCAGCGAATTCGGCGGCCAGGCCTTCGAGTGGGCCAGCACGCCCGAGGAGCGCACGCGCCTGTGGACCGCGCGGCACAACGCCTACTTCGCCGCCGTGCAGAGCCGCCCGGGCTGCAAGGCCATCAGCACCGACACCTGCGTGCCCATCAGCCGGCTGGCCGACTGCCTGCTCGCCTCGGTGGACGAGGCCGACGCCAGCGGCATCCCCTACTTCCTCGTCGGCCACGTGGGCGACGGCAACTTCCACTTCGGCTACCTGATCGACCCCGCCGTGCCCGAGGAGCGCGAGCGCGCCGAGCAGCTCAACCACCGGCTCGTGGCGCGCGCCCTGTCCATGGGCGGCACCTGCACGGGCGAGCACGGCGTGGGCGTGCACAAGATGGGCTTCCTGGTGGACGAAACGGGCGCGGGCGCGGTGGACGTGATGCGCGCCATCAAGCGGGCGCTGGACCCGAAGAACATCCTGAACCCGGGGAAGATCTTCGCGCTGTGAGCCGGCGCCGGCAAAGCTACCGATTCAGTAGCTTATGGCGCCCGCGCACAGGGCGCCAGAGGCCTTTTTCCTGCAAAACCGTGCGCCGCAGGGCCGTGGTCCCGGACATGGGCACGGCCGTCGCGGCTCACGATGATTCACATTGCGGTTCCCGGGGATTGCGTTACTCTGAAACGGTTTCACATCCCCCGGAGCCACCATGAACACCACCGACATCTGGCACTTCCTGAGCACGCAGGGCACCGATTTCGCGATCAAGCTGGCCACCGCCATTGCGGCCTGGATCATCGGCCGATGGCTGATCAGCCTGGCCGTCAGCCTGATGGGCAAGCTGCTGCAGCGCGGCGGCAAGATCGACACGACGCTGGCGCACTACCTGAAGTCCATCACCGGCGTGCTGCTGAACATCATCCTGATCCTGGCGATCCTGGACATCTTCGGCGTCAAGACGACTTCGTTCGCCGCGCTGCTGGCGGGCGCCGGCCTGGCCATCGGCGCGGCCTGGAGCGGCATGCTGGGCAACTTCGCCGCGGGCGTCTTCATGCAGGTGCTGCGGCCCTACAAGGTGGGCGACTTCATCAGCGCCGGCGGCATGGTGGGCACGGTGACGGAGCTGGGCCTGTTCGCCACCACGCTGACCACGCCCGACAACGTGATGACCGTGGTGGGCAACGGCAAGATCTTCAGCGACAACATCCAGAACTTCAGCGCCCTGCCGGTGCGCCGGGTGGACTGCGTGGCCAAGGTGGCCAACAGCGTGAACCCGCTGGACGCCATGGCGCGCCTCAAGCCGGTGATCTCCGCCATCCCCAACGTGGCGGCCGAGCCGGCGCCGGACATCGCGATCCTGGAATTCACGCCCGAGGGCCCCAAGCTGTGCGTGCGCCCCTACACCCACACCGACCACTACTGGCAGGTGTACTTCGACACGAACAAGGCCATCGTCGAGACCTTCGGCGCCGCCGGCTATCCCGTGCCCGAGACGCCGATGGCCTACCGGAACGCCTGAATCACGCCGCCGACTGCGCGACGGCCATCCGCCGCGCAGCCACGCCCACCCCCACGAAGCCCGCAGACACCACGCTGAGCACCAGCGCCAGGGCCGAGCCGTAGAAGATGCCGGCGTTCATCTGCGCGTCCAGCATCGCGCCGAAGACCGGGGCGGCCAGGCTGAAGCCCAGGTCCAGCCCCGAATACACCGTGCCGTACACGCGCCCCGTGGCGCCGGGCGGCGCGGCGCGCTTGATGAGCATGTCGCGCGAGGGGCCGGCGATGCCGATGCCCATGCCCGCGAGCGACGCCACGGCCAGCGCCACCATGCCCGGCAGCACGCCCAGCCCCACCAGCGTGAGCAGCGTGGCCGACGCCAGCAGGCACACGCTGATCGTCTTCTCCAGCCTCTCCACGCGGCCCACGAGGAAACCGCCCAGCACCATGCCCATGGCGCCGCACAGCATGTAGCCGGTGACGACCATGGTCGTGAGCGACAGCGGCATGCCGTACATGCGCTGCAGCGACGGGGCGGCGAAGCTCTGGATGGCGCTGAGCGAGCAGGTGCTCCAGAAGAAGAACGAGAAGCACAGCCACACGGCAGGCAGCCTGAGGAAGGCCATGGGGTGCTCCTGCACGGCCGCGGCGCCCGCAGCGCCCTTGGCCGCCTGGTGCGCCCAGGCGCCCTTGCGGTCGTCGAGCGCGTCACGGTTCCACACCATGATGGCCAGCACCAGCAGCGCCAGCGCCGCGCCGCCCAGGCAGGCCATGCGCCAGGAGCCCGTGGCCGTGGCGATGCCGGCCATGAACACGGGCGCCGTGGCCCAGCCCAGGTTGCCCGAGATGCCGTGCACCGAGAAGCCATGGCCCAGGCGCTGGGGCGAAACGCGCTTGTTGAGGATGGTGAAGTCCACCGGGTGGAACGGCGCATTGCCCAGCCCCGCCAGCACGGCCGCCAGCACCAGGCCCGCATAGCCGCCGGCGCTGCCCGCCACCAGGCCCGCCGCGGCGAAGCTGGACAGCGCGGCGAACAGCACCGGGCGCGCGCCCACCTTGTCCACCAGGAAGCCCGACAGCGCCTGCCCCGTGCCCGAGACCACGAAGAACACCGACAGCAGCAGGCCCAGCTCGGAATAGCTGTAGCCGAAGTCCTTGATCAGGAACGGGAACAGCGGCGGCAGCAGCATGTGGAAGAAATGCGAGGAGCCGTGCGCGAGGCCTATGAGGCCGATGGTGCGCGCGTCCTGGCGCAGGGAGGGAGTGGCGGCGGTCGTCATGGGCGTGATGTTAGGCAAGGAGCGTGAGTCCGATATACGATAGGCGGCCAATTACTGTCGCGATCATGCCAATTCACGCCGCCCCGCCGCCCGGCCACGCCGATGCGCAGGCCGCCCCCGCCCATGCGCCGCGGGCGGCGCGCGTGCTGTCGTACGTGGAGTCGCTCACGCCCCATCTGTTCGTGCCCAGCCGCACGCGGCCCGTGCGCGCCAAGCACCGCGAGCTGCGCGCCGACACGCAGGTGCGCCCGCACAGCCACCCCTGGGCGCAGGTGGCCATCTCCACCACGGGCGTGCTGCGCCTGACGGTGCCGGACGGGGCCTACATCGTGCCGCCCTCGCGCGCGCTGTGGATCCCGCCCGGCGTGGAGCATGCCGTGACCATGGTGGAGGACGCCGACCTGCGCACGCTGTACTTCCACCAGCCGCCCGGGCGCTGCGGCCCGGGCGTGGCGCGCGCGCAGGAGGAGCCCTGGCGCCAGTGCCGCGTGCTGGAGGTGTCCGACCTGCTGCGCGCCCTGGTGCGCGAGATGCCCTCCGAGCCCGACGACGCCCCGCCGCTGCCGCCCGAGCTGCTGCACCGCGAGCGCCACCTGAGCGCGCTGATCCTCGACGAGCTGCGCCGCGCCAGCAGCGTGCGCCTGGGCGTGGATCTGCCGCGCGACAAGCGCCTGCGCCACCTGTGCGAGGCGGTGATCGCCGACCCCACGCGCCACGAGACGCTGGCCGACTGGGCGCGCGACACGGGCGCGAGCCCGCGCACGGTGGCGCGCCTGTTCCGCCAGGAGCTCTCCAGCACCTTCACGCAGTGGCGCCAGCAGGTCATCCTGGCGCGCGCCGTGGCCCTGGCCGCGGGCCGCCGGCCCATCAACCAGATCGCGGCCGAGCTGGGCTACAACAGCCCCAGCGCCTTCAGCGCCATGGTGCGCCGCACCGTAGGGCTGGCGCCGGGGCGGTTCCTGGGGGCATGAACCGCGGGCGGGCGGCGGCGCACAAGCAAAAAGCGGCCCTGGGGCCGCTTCTGCGTGGCATGCGGGAAACGCTCCCGGCTCAGCGCGACAGCGCGCCGGCGGTCGCCGTGTCCAGGCGGCCCGTCACGGGCAGGCCCTGCTGCTGCTGGAACTCGCGCAGCGCACGGGCCGTCTTCGGGCCGGCGGAGCCGTCGGGCGTGCCCACGTTGTAGCCCAGGGCGTTCAGGCGCTCCTGCGCCTCGCGCACGGACATGGCCGCGCCGGCCTTGGTCTGCGACGGCGCGGCGCCGCCATCCACGCCCAGCTTGCCGCCGCCGCCCAGGCCCTGGCCCTGCACGCTCTGCGCCTTGTAGTTGCGCAGCGCCACGACCATCTGGTTGTAGGCGTCCATGAACGCGGCCGTGATCACCTTGCCCTGGGCCGTGTTCTGGTAGCCGCCCAGGCCGCCGCCGGCGCTGCCGCCGAAGATGCCGCCGAAGCCGGCGAAGTCGCTCTTGGAGGCGCTGCCCTCGGAGGCCGCCACCTGCACGCCCGAGCGGTTGTCCACCAGGGTCAGCATGGCGCTGGCCTCGCGCGTCTTGAGGCTGCCGCCGATGGCCGCCAGCGCACGCCCCCTGCCGCCGCCGATCAGGCCGCCCAGCGCACCGCCCACGCCGCCGGCATCGTTGTTGCTGAAGATGATCTCGGGCGACAGGCCATAGTCGGAGGCCACCATCTGGCCCTTGCCGAAATTGCTGCCGCCGCGCATCTCGCCCGAGCCCATGAGCTGGCGCTCGCGGTCCATGGCGCGCATGCCGGCCGCGCCGCGCTCCACCACGACGAAGCAGTTGGACTGCTGGATCAGCAGGCGCAGCAGGTTGGCCGTGGGCGGCAGCTTGTATTCGTTGCGCAGGATGGTGTACCAGCCGGCGTCCTGGTTCTCGACCAGCGACACCGTGCCCAGCGGCGACTGGCAGCGTTCGAGCTGGCTGCTCTCATTGGCGGCGCTGCCGCCCGCGGCCGCGCCGGTGGCCACGGTCTTGGCGTCCTGGCTCCCCATCTTCATGTTGGTGGTTTCGCACCCGGCAAGGGCGACGACGGCGCAGGCAGCCGCCAGCAGGGACAGGGTTTTGCGGGACATGGTTTCCTTCCTCTCTATCACGGTGAATGGTTCGATAAGCGCGGTTGAATTGCGTGAAATCATAGCGTTACATCTGCAGAGGCCCCGCATTCTTTTGTTGCCCCGCGCGGCGCGGCGGCGCCGGCGCCCATGCGGTAGATCCACACCCCCTGCCCGGCAAACCCGGGCAGCCGCGCGCAGGCGGCCAGGCCCGGCACCTCGAACGCCAGGCTGACCAGCCAGCTTCCCGGCGCCATCTCGGCCAGCGCCTTGGCCGCCGCGCGCGCCATGCTCTCGGGCCGCTGGAACACGTACACCAGCTGGTAGCCGCCCCAGCCGGCCGCCCAGATGTCCCCGCGCCGCACATGCGCCCAGGGGCAGCGCAGGCGGCACAGCAGGGCGAGCGGCCAGCTCCATTCCAGCCCGTGCAGCCGCGCCCGGGGATAGGCGGCGCGCAGCGCCAGCAACCCGTCGCCCAGGCCGCAGCCCGCGTCGAGCACGGCCGCGCCCGGCGGCAGCGGCGCCAGGGCGTCGAGCCCGCGCAGCGCGCCGCGCGGCGTGGGGAACAGGGGCGCGTCGCGCCACGCATTCAGGGGGTAGACCAGCAGCAGCACGGCCAGCGGCAGCAGCCATGCCCAGGCCGGCAACGCCGCCGCGCCCGTGAGCGCGATGGACAGCGGAAAGCCCAGCGCGATCAACGCCCTGCGCCACCAGCTGCTCCCCCACAGGCTGGCCAGCACGCCTACGCCGGTGGCGCCCAGCAGCGACGCCAGGGTGCCCAGGCGCGGCTGCAGCGCAACGTGCAGCAGCCACGCGGCGCCCCAGGCGAGCAAGGCGGGCAGCGGCCAGGGCAGGCGCATCGGCAGGGGGCAGGAGGCGGCCGGGGTCGGTCAGCCGCGCAGGCGCTCGATGAGGCCGTTGAGCGCCTCCAGCGAGCCGAACGCGATGGCCAGCTCGCCCATCTCCTCGGTGCGGCTGCCGCGCTTGACGCGCTTTTTCACGCGCACCTCGACCTCGGCCATGAGCAGGTCGGACAGCTCTTCCTCGATGCGCTTCATGTCGCGCGACTTGTCCTTCTTGGGCTTTTGCGGCGTGAGGTTGAACTCGGCGCCCAGCTTCTTGACCAGGCCCTCGGCCTCGCGCACCGACAGCTTCCTGGCCGCGATCTGGTTGCCCGCCGTGATCTGCGTGGCGCGGTCCAGCGCCAGCAGCGCGCGCGCATGGCCCATGTCGATGTCGCCGGCCATGAGCATGGTCTGCACCGGCTCGGCCAGGTTCAGCAGGCGCAGCAGGTTGCTGGCCGCGCTGCGCGAGCGGCCCACGGCCTGGGCCGCCTGCTCGTGCGTGAGGCCGAACTCGCGGATGAGGCGCTGCAGGCCCTGGGCCTCCTCCAGCGGGTTCAGGTCCTCGCGCTGGATGTTCTCGATGAGCGCCATGGCGGCGGCGGCCTCGTCGGGCACGTCGCGCACCAGCACGGGCACCTCGTTCAGGCCCGCGAGCCTGGAGGCGCGGAAGCGCCGCTCGCCGGCGATGATCTCGTACTTGCCGGCGTTCCCGCCATTGCCCAGCCGGCGCACGAGTATGGGCTGCATCACCCCCTGGGCCCTGATGCTCTCGGCCAGCTCGTACAGCGCGCCCTCGTCCATGCGCGTACGCGGCTGGTAGACGCCGGGCACGAGCTGGTCGAGCGCCAGCGTGCTGGGCAGGCCCTGCGCCTCGACCTGGGCCTGCTCGGCCTTGTCGGCGACCTTGGGGCCCAGCAGCGCTTCCAGGCCGCGGCCCAGGCCCTTGGGTTTCTTGGTGACCATGTTCTTCAGTCCTCGTTCATCAGTGTTTGCAGCAGCGCATGGCCCTCGGGCCAGTCGCCCAGCCCCGATTCGGCGTTGACGTGCCCGCGCGCACCCAGGTCGACGAAGCGCGCGCCCCAGTCCTGCGCCAGGGCGCGCGCGCGCTCGAAGGCGCAGTACGGGTCGTCGCGGCTGCCCGCCAGCACGGCGGGAAAGGGCAGCGGCCGGCGCGCGATGGGCGCCCAGCCGCGGATCTGCGCTGTCAGGTCGGGCCGCTCCACGTCGCCCGGCGCCACCAGCAGCGCGCCGCGCACCTTGCGCGCGTGGCGCGTGTGCGCGGCCCACCACGCGGCGAGTATGCAGCCCAGGCTGTGCGCGGCCAGCAGCACCTCGCCCGGGGCGTCGGCCACCACTTCCTCCAGGCGCGCGCTCCAGTCGCCGCGCAGCGGGCGCATCCAGTCGTGCTGCTGCACGCGCCGGTAGCCGTGCAGGCGCTCCCACCCGGTTTGCCAGTGGCCCGGGCCGGAGTCCTGCCAGCCGGGCAGAAGGAGTACCTGGGAGGGGTGCATGCGGGGTTACTATCTTTTATATAGCTTCTGGCGCTTGCCTGGTAAGCCCTGGAGGCCTTTTTGGCTTGAAACCCATGGAAGGATCACATGCGCTGGATGCGCTGCACCATCTCGTGCGCGAAGTCCACGAACGCCTGGCTGCCCTTGGCTGCCGGGTCGAATACCACGCCCGGCAGGCCGTAGCTGGGCGCCTCGGCCAGGCGCACGTTGCGCGGGATCACCGTGTCGAACACCTTGTCGCCGAAGTGGTCCTTGAGCTGGGCGCTGACCTGGCTCTGCAGCGTGATGCGCGGGTCGAACATGACGCGCAGCAGGCCGATGATCTGCAGGTCGCGGTTCAGGTTGGCGTGCACCTGTTTGATGGTGTTGACGAGGTCCGTCAGGCCTTCGAGCGCGAAGTACTCGCACTGCATGGGCACGATGACGCCGTGCGCGCTGCACAGGCCGTTGAGCGTGAGCATGGAGAGCGACGGCGGGCAGTCGATGAGCACGAAGTCGTAGTCCTGGTCCACCTCGGCCAGCGCGGCCTTCAGGCGGCGCTCGCGGTGCTCCAGGGGCACCAGCTCGACCTCGGCGCCGGCCAGCTCGCGGTTGGCGCCCAGCACGTGGTAGCCGCATTGCTCGGCCGGCACGGCGGCCTCCTTGATGGAGCTCGATTCGAGCAGCACGTCGTACACGCTGAGCGCGAGCTGGCGCTTGTCCACGCCCGAACCCATCGTGGCATTGCCCTGCGGGTCCAGGTCCACGAGCAGCACGCGCTGGCCTATCTTGGCCAGGCCCGCGGCGAGGTTGACGGAGGTGGTGGTCTTGCCCACGCCACCCTTCTGGTTGGCGATGCAGAAGATCTTGGCCATGCCGGTCTTTATTTCGAAATGGCCAGCTTGATGCCGAAGCCGATGAGGAAGGTGCCCGCGGTCTTTTCCAGCACGCGCACCACCGTGGGATTCGCGCGCATGCGCTCGGCCAGGTGGTGCGTGAGCAGCACCACGGCCAGGCTGTACAGGAAGGTGAGCGCCGCGATGGTGGCCGCCATGGCCGCGAAGGTGACCAGGCCGCGGTGCGTGGCCGGATTCACGAACAGCGGGAAGAAGGCCATGTAGAACACGATGGCCTTGGGGTTGAGCAGCGTGATGACGGCGCCCTGGCGGAAATAGTGGCGCGGCTCGATGCGCAGCACCGGCGCATCGCCCGGCCTGGCCGTGAGCATCCTGTAGCCCATCCAGCCCAGGTAGACGGCGCCCAGCCACTGCACGGCATGGAAGGCCGCCGGGTAGGCCGCCAGCAGGCCGGCCACGCCCGCCACGGCCGCCCACATGAGGACCTGGTCGGCCGCGATCACGCCCAGGCACGCGGCCATACCGGCGCGCACGCCGCCCTTGCCGGTGGAGGTGATGAGCGCCAGGTTGCCCGGCCCGGGAATGGCCAGGAACAACACGATGGCGGCGACGAATGCGCCGTAGTCTGCAATGCCGAACATGTGGGAGCCTAGCAGCGGGGAGAGGAGCCCGAGTTTAAGCCACGGGCCGCATCCAGACGATGCAGCGCTCGGCATCCAGCCCCGGCACGGCGAGCTGTTCCACGTGAAACACCTGCACGCCGGCGGGCAGCGCGGCGATCTCGTCCTGCGGGTGCCTGCCCTTCATGGCCAGCCACACGGCGTGCGGCGCCAGCGCCTGGCGCGACCAGTTCACGAAATCCGGCAGCGAGGCGAAGGCGCGGCAGCTCACCACGTCGAACGGGCCGGCCAGCGTCTCCACGCGCGCGTGTACGCCGTGCAGGTTCTTGAGGCCCAGGGAGGCTGCGGCCTGCTGGATGAAGGCCGCCTTCTTGGCCACGGTGTCCACGCAGCTCACGTCCAGGCCGGGGCAGCAGATGGCGAACACCACGCCCGGCAGGCCGCCGCCGCTGCCCACGTCCAGCAGGCGCGCGCCCTGCCCCGCCCCGGGCAGGCCGGCCAGGTGGCGCCGCAGCGCCGGCACGGCGGCCAGGCTGTCGAGCAGGTGGTGCGTGAGCATCTCCTGCGGGTCGCGCACGGCCGTGAGGTTGTAGACCCTGTTCCACTTCTGCAGCAGCGCCATGAAGTCCAGCAGCCGCGTGGTCTGCTGCTCGTCCAGCGCCAGCCCCAGGGCCTGCGCGCCGGCCTGCAGGGCGGCCCTCATGCCAGGGCCTCGGGCTGCTGCGCGAAGCCCTTGAAGCCGCCCTTCTTCAGGTGCACGAGCAACAGCGAGATGGCTGCCGGCGTCACGCCCGAGATGCGCGAGGCCTGGCCCAGGGTCTCGGGCCGGTGCTTCTGCAGCTTCTGCCGCACCTCGATGCATGTAGTCCAGCTCGGGCGGCAGGCGCAGCTGCTCGTAGTGCGCGGCGCGCTGCACCTCGTCCTTCTGGCGGTCGATGTAGCCCGCGTACTTGGCCGCGATCTCCACCTGCTCGATCACCGGCGCGCTCAAGGCGCCCAGGGTTTCACGTGAAACATCGCCGCTGGCGTACTTGCCGCCATCCAGGCTCATGAGGCTTGCATAGTCCACGTCCGGGCGGCGCAGCAGATCGAACAGGTTGTATTCGTGGTCGATGGCCTTGCCCAGCACGCGTTCGGCCTCGGCCGCGGCAAGGATGCGCGGGTTCACCCAGGTGCTCTTGAGACGCTCTGTTTCACGTGAAACCGCGTCGCGTTTGCGGCTGAAGGCGTCCCAGCGCGCGTCGTCGACCAGCCCCATGCGGCGCCCTGCCTCGGTCAGGCGCATGTCGGCGTTGTCCTCGCGCAGCTGCAGGCGGAACTCGGCGCGGCTGGTGAACATGCGGTAGGGCTCGGTCACGCCCTTGGTCACCAGGTCGTCCACCAGCACGCCCAGGTAGGCCTCGTCCCTGCGCGGCAGCCAGGGCGCCTCGCCCCGGCACTGCAGGGCCGCGTTCAGGCCGGCGAACAGGCCCTGGGCGGCGGCCTCCTCGTAGCCCGTGGTGCCGTTGATCTGGCCGGCGAAGAAGAGGCCCTGGATCTGCCGCGTCTCGAAGCTGCTCTTGAGCGAGCGCGGGTCGAAGTAGTCGTACTCGATGGCGTAGCCGGGGCGCAGGATGTGGGCGTTCTCCAGGCCGCGCATGGAGCGCACCAGCGCGTACTGGATGTCGAACGGCAGGCTGGTGGAGATGCCGTTGGGGTAGAACTCGTGCGTGGTCAGGCCCTCGGGCTCCAGGAAGATCTGGTGGCTTTCCTTGTCGGCGAAGCGGTTGATCTTGTCCTCCACGCTGGGGCAGTAGCGCGGGCCCACGCCTTCGATCTTGCCCGTGAACATGGGGCTGCGGTCGAAGCCGCTGCGGATGATCTCGTGCGTGCGCGCGTTGGTGTGCGTGATCCAGCACGGCACCTGGCGCGGGTGCATGGCCGCGCTGCCCATGAAGCTGAACACGGGCAGCACGCCCTCGTTCACGCCGCCGGGCATGCCGTCGCCGGGCTGCTCCTCGCACTGCGAGAAGTCGATGCTGCGCCCATCGATGCGCGGCGGCGTGCCGGTCTTCAGGCGCCCCTGCGGCAGCTTCAGCTCCTTGAGCTTGGCCGACAGGCTCACGGCCGGCGGATCGCCCGCGCGGCCGGCCGCGTAGTTGTTCAGGCCCACATGGATCCTGCCGTCCAGGAAGGTGCCGGCCGTCAGCACCACGGCGCGCGCGCGAAAGCGCAGGCCGATCTGGGTGACGGCGCCCGCCACGCGGTCGCCCTCCACCATCAGGTCGTCCACGGCCTGCTGGAACAGCCACAGGTTGGGCTGGTTCTCCAGCATGCGGCGGATGGCGGCCTTGTAGAGGATGCGGTCGGCCTGCGCCCTGGTGGCGCGCACGGCCGGGCCCTTGCTGCTGTTGAGGATGCGGAACTGGATGCCGCCCTCGTCGGTCGCCAGCGCCATGGCGCCGCCCAGCGCATCCACCTCCTTCACGAGGTGGCCCTTGCCGATGCCGCCGATGCTGGGGTTGCAGCTCATCTGGCCCAGGGTCTCTATGTTGTGGGTCAGCAGCAAGGTCCGGCAGCCCATGCGCGCGGCAGCCAGCGCGGCCTCGGTACCGGCATGGCCGCCGCCGACGACGATGACATCAAATTCCTGGGGGTAGAGCATGGGGCGAAACGGGCACGGCAAGGGGGAACCCGCAATTTTCCCATCTTTGCCCGTCCGCGTTGCCCCCGCCCGTGTTTCACGTGAAACCATTGCAGGATTCCGGCGCCGGGTCTGTGCTTCAATCCGGCCCCATGAAACTCCTCGTCTTCGCGGGCAGCACCCGCCAACAATCGTTCAACCGGCGCCTGGCGCGCATCGCCGCCGGGATGGGCCGCGACGCCGGCGCCGAGGTCACGCTGCTGGAGCTGTCGGACCTGGACATCCCGATGTACAACGCCGACCTGGAGGCGCGCGGCACGCCGCCCGACGTGATCCGGCTCAAGGAAATCCTGGACGCCCACCCCGCCTGGATCATCTGCTCGCCCGAATACAACGGCAGCTACACCGGCCTGCTCAAGAACACCATCGACTGGGCTTCCAGCCCCGTCGCCGGGCACCCCGTCTGGACCGACGTGACGCGCCCCTTCGCCGGCAAGGTGGTGGGCGTGCTCAGCGCGTCCAACGGCGCGCTGGGCGGCCTGCGCTCGCAAAGCCACCTGGCGCCGCTGCTCGTCAACCTGGGCTGCTGGCTGGCGCCGCGCAACTACGCCCTGGCGCGTGCCGCCAGCGCCTTCGATGCCGGCGGCAGCCTGGCCGACGAGGCGCAGCGCCAGCAGGTGCGCGCCGTGGTCGATCAGGTGCTGTGGGCCGCGCAGCGCCTGTGCGCCTGACCACGGATGGACTGCCGCCCCGGCTGCGGCGCCTGCTGCACCGCGCCGTCCATCTCCAGCCCCATCCCGGGAATGCCCGGCGGAAAGCCGGCAGGCGTGCGCTGCGTGCAGCTGGACGACGACGCGCGCTGCCGCATCTTCGGCCACCCCGGGCGCCCGCCGGTGTGCGCATCGCTGCGGCCCCACCCCGCCATGTGCGGCGGCTCGCGCCAGGAGGCCGAATCGATCCTGTCACGGCTGGAACGCCTGACGCAGCCCGACGCCCCGTACACTTCGGCTGCAAAGGCCATGCGCAAGGCATAGCATTGAAGCTTTCGTCAACCAGGACTCTCACCATGAAGCTGTACTACTCCCCTGGCGCCTGCTCGCTCTCGCCCCACATCGTGCTGCACGAAGCCGGCCTGGCCTACGAGCCCGTGCTGGCCAGCACCAAGACGCACAAGCTGGCCGACGGCACCGACTTCTACAGCATCAACCCCCTGGGCTACGTGCCGGTGCTGGAGCTGGACGACGGCACGCGCCTGCGCGAGGGCCCGGCCATCGTGCAATACCTGGCCGACCAGGCGCCGCAGAAGAACCTGGCCCCGGCCCCCGGCACGCTGGCGCGCTACCGCCTGCAGGAATGGCTCTCCTTCATCGGCACCGAGGTGCACAAGGGCTTCGGGCCGCTGTTCGCGCCCGGCACGCCGGAGGAATACAAGCCCCAGATCAAGCAGCGCCTGCTGTCCCGGCTGCAGTGGGTCGACGGCGAACTCGCGGGCAAGCCGTACCTGATGGGCGATCATTTCACCGTGGCCGACGCCTACCTGTTCACCGTGACCAACTGGGCGCAATTCGTCGGCCTGGACATCTCGCAACTGAAGAACCTGGCCGCCTACCGCGAACGCATCGGCGCCCGCCCCGCAGTGCAGGCCGCCATGAAGGCGGAGGGCCTGCTCAAGTAACCGCCGCGCCCGCCCCTGTTCCACGTGGAACAGGGGCTCCTCCACCCTGACCCGCCATGACCTCCCTGTTCGACCCCATCCAGGCCGGTGACCTGCACCTGGCCAACCGCATCGCCATGGCACCGCTGACGCGCAACCGCTCGCCCCAGACCGTGCCACGCGACATCACCGCCACCTACTACGCGCAGCGCGCCAGCGCGGGCCTGCTGATCACCGAGGGCACGGCCATCAGCGCGCAGGGCCAGGGCTATTCCGACGTGCCGGGCCTGTACGGCAGCGACCAGCTCGACGGCTGGAAGAAGGTCACTCAGGCCGTGCACGCGCGCGGCGGCAGGATCGTCACGCAGCTGTGGCACGTGGGCCGCGTGTCGCACAGCCTGCTGCAGCCGGGCCGGGCCGCACCGGTGGCGCCCTCGGCCGTGCAGGCCAACGCCAAGACCTACGTGGTGAACCCGGAAACGGGCCAGGGCGAGTTCCTGCACACCTGCACGCCGCGCGCGCTCACGGCAGAGGAACTGCCCGACATCGTCCACACCTACGCCGCGGCCGCGCGCAACGCGGTGCGTTCGGCGGGCTTCGACGGCGTGGAGATCCACGGCGCCAACGGCTACCTGCTCGACCAGTTCCTCAAGGACGGCGCCAACCGCCGCACCGACGACTACGGCGGCGGCATCGCGCGCCGCGCGCGGCTGATGCTGGAGGTGACCCGCGCCGTGGCCGATGCCATAGGGGGCGGCCGCGTGGGCCTGCGCCTGTCGCCCGTCACGCCCGCCAACGACATCCACGACAGCAACCCCCAGCCGCTGTTCGAGCACCTGGCGCGCCAGCTCGCGCCGCTCTCCCTGGCCTACATCCACGTGATCGAGGGCGCCACCGGCGGGCCGCGCGAGGTCGAGGGCAGCCCCTTCGACTACGCCGCCTTCAAGGCCGCCTACCGCGACGCCGGAGGGCGCGGCGCCTGGATGGTCAACAACGGCTACGACCGCGACATGGCCCTGCAGGCCGTGGCCAGCGGCCACGCCGACATGGTGGCCTTCGGCAGGGCCTTCATCTCCAACCCCGACCTGGTCGAGCGCCTGCGCCGCAATGCGCCGCTCAACGAGTGGGACAGGCCCACCTTCTACGGCGGCGGCGAGAAGGGCTACATCGACTACCCGGCCATGGCGGACTAGGGCTGCCCCACCGTCTTGACGAAGGTCAGTTTTTGCCGCTCGGCATGCTGGCCGATGGCGCGAACACCAGCCGCGCGCACAGCCCCCTGCCCTGCGGCCCGGGGGTGAGCTCCAGGCGCGCGCCCAGCAGCTCGGCGTAGCGCGCCACGATCCCCAGGCCCAGCCCCGCACCCTGGCCCAGGCGCTCGCCGTCGCGCCCCTGCACCCAGCGCTGCTGCAGCTGCTGGCGCTGCACCGGCGCGATGCCGGGGCCGTTGTCGAGCACCGAGAGCACCACGGAGCCCGCCTCGCGCGCCAGCTCCACCGTCACCTGCGGCGCCTCGCCCGCGGGCGGCACGCCGTAGCGCAGGGCGTTGTCGATCAGGTTGCTCAGCACGCCCTCGATGAGCAGCGGCTGGCCCTGCACCGTGACGGCCTGCTCCAGCCCCAGCGCGCCCAGGTCCACGCCCGCGGCGTCGGCGCGGGGCAGGAAGCGCAGCACGGTGTCGCGCACCAGCTGGTCGAGCGGCACCGGCCGCAGCGGCATGGAGCCGCGCGCCTCGTCGGCCAGCGCCAGCGCCAGCAGCTGGTCCACGAGGTGGCTGGCGCGCGCCTCGCTTTGCACGATGCCGGCCAGCTGCTCGCGCCACACGGCCGGCTCCTTCTGCGCCAGGCCGTAGCTGGCCAGCGCGCGTATGCCGGCCAGCGGCGTGCGCAGCTCATGCGCCACGTTGCCGGCGAACTCGCGCTGCGCCTGCACGCCCTGGGCCACGCGCGCGAGCAGGTCGTTCACGGCACGGCCCAGGCGCTGCAGGTCGCGCGTGGACGCCTCGACGCGCATGGGCGCGAGGTCGCGCGCGTCGCGCTGGTCCAGCGCCTGCTGGAACATGGCCAGGGGCCGCAGCTCCTGCCGTATGGCGCGGCCCAGCCACAGGGCCAGCACCACGAGCAGCAGCACCTGCGAGGCCAGCGAGTACAGCAGCGCGCTGCGCAGCATGATGCTGCGGCTGTGCACGGTCTGCGCCGTGATGACCTCGAAGGGCGCCGGCGTGGCCAGCTGCAGCCGCACGGCGCGCAGCGCGCGGCCGTGAAAGCGCATGTCGGAAAAGCGGTAGACCTGCCCTTCGTGCGGCGGCGGCGCGGGCAGGCTGGCGTTGCCGGCCAGCAGCGTGCCGTCTTTCCGCAGCACGGCGAAGTACACGGTCTCCACCTGGTCGAACAGCACGGCCTTGACCTCGCGCGAGCTCAAGGGAAACTCCAGCCCGTCCGGCCCCTCGCGCACATTGGCCGCGATGGCGTAGGCGTCGTCGAGCAGCGAGCGGTCGAAGGCGCGCTGCGTGAAGCTGTTGGCCAGCAGCGCCGAGGCCACCGTGCCCACGAGCCAGGTCAGCGCCAGCGGCCCCAGCACGTGGCGCAGCAGCCGCGTGCGCAGCGAGGGCGGCGGCGCGGGCGGGGCCTGCGGCGGCGTGCTCATGGCATGCCGTCGGCGGGCGGCGCGGCCTGCGCCTCCAGCATGTAGCCCAGGCCGCGCAGCGTGCGGATGCCCGCGCCGCTGCCCGCCAGCTTCTTGCGCAGGCGCGAGATGAAGGCCTCCAGCGCGTTGTCGCCCAGGGTCTCGTCGAAGTCGGAGAGCTTTTCCGACAGGGTGCGCTTGTTCACCACGCGGCCCGGCGGGGTCATGAGCTCCCACAGCACCTCGAACTCGCGCGCGGGCAGCTCCAGTGGCAGGCCGTGCAGCGTGAAGCGGCGCACATGCCGGTCCAGCACGAGGGCGCCGGCCGCGGTGCGGTCCTGCGTGCCCCGGCTGCGGCGCACCAGGGCGCGCAGCCGCGCCTCGACCTCGGCCAGGTCGTAGGGCTTGCCCAGGTAGTCGTCGGCCCCGGCGTCCAGCCCCGCGATGCGCTCGTGCGTGCGGTCGCGCGCCGTGAGCACCAGCACGGGCGTGCGGTCGCCGCGTGCGCGCGCCGCGCGCAGCACCGCCAGGCCGCTGCCGAGCTGCGCGCCGCCGGCGCCTTCGTCGGCGCCGTCCAGCGGCAGGTTCAGGTCCAGCAGCACGGCGTCGAACGGCTGCACGCACCAGAAATGGTGGGCCTCGGCAACGCTGGCCGCGACGTCCACGCGGTGGCCCGCATCGGCAAGGCTGCGCTGCATGACGCCGCGCAGCACGGGGTCGTCCTCGACGATCAGGATTCGCATGGGAGGGTGGTGAACGGGGAAGTACGCATTTTTACGCAGTGACCTGGTCAGGCTGCGGTCAGGCACGGCCGGCGATAAACGGCGCGTATGAGCATACGACAGTTGTATCTTTTCTCCGCCCTGGCCTGGGCCATGGGCCAGGCCCCGGCCGGCTGGGCGCAGACTCCGCCCGCGGCATCCGGCACACCCACGCTCACGCTCGCGCAGGCCCTCGCGGCCGCGCGCGACAACAGCGACGTGGCCCTGGCCCGCCATGCCCTGGCGGGAGCGCGCGCCGACGTGCTCGCGGCCGACCATGCACCCGCCCCCGTGCTGAGCACCAAGGCGGCCTCCATCGACCTGCAGAACGGCGTGGGCGGCGGCAACGTCGTCACGCGCAAGCGCATCGACAAGTCCATAGGCATCGACTGGACCTGGGAGCGCGGCGACAAGCGCGCCCTGCGCACGCTGGCCGCGCAGCGCGCGCTCGACGCCGCGCAGTCCGACGTGCAGGACATGCAGACCCAGCAGCTGCAGGCCGCGCTCTCCGCCTACTACGACCTGCTGGCCGCGCAGGAGCGGCTGCGCGAGACGCGCGAGATCGAGCGCGGCATAGCCGAGCTCGACCGCGTGGCCAACCTGCGCCTGAAGGCCGGCGACCTGGCCCGCCAGGACGCCGCGCGCACGCGCATCGAGGCCGAGCGCGCACGCGCGGACTCCGAACTGGCCGAGCTCGCGCGCACGCAGGCGGCCGTGGCGCTGGCCCAGCTCACCGCGCGCGGCCCGGGCCTTGAGGCCTGCGCCTGCGACTGGCCCGCGCAGGTGGCCGGCCCCGCGCCGGGCGGCGACCTGCTCGCCTGGGCCGAGTCGCGCGCCGACGTGCGGGCGGCCCTGGCGCGCGTGCAGGCCGCGCAGGCGGAACTGGACAGCGCCATGGCGCTGCGCAAGGCCGACGTG
>Ga0209922_101504_pt1 | contig 22345 bp, 30 predicted proteins | sample ThiBiot_500_biof_FD_183946 | JGI IMG/M metagenome (GOLD analysis project Ga0209922, IMG submission 183946) | Wastewater bioreactor microbial communities from Cape Town, South Africa - Thiocy_expt_500_biof (SPAdes) | ecosystem: Engineered > Bioreactor > Thiocyanate-remediating > Anaerobic-Aerobic ...
GCTATATTGCTTTTTCCTTATTTCAAAAGGCGAGTCAATTGCAAATGAAAATGCCGAAATCAAAGCAGATTTAACTGATGCATGTCGAGAGGCACGCTCAGCAGGCGAAGCAATTAAACGTATAACATGTGTCGAACACGATGCGTCAGGTAAACCTGTATGTGTAACCGATCGACAGAGTATGGTTCAAGCTGCACGAGGTCTACTAAGTGCTGTGACTCGTGTTCTCCTATTAGCTGATATGGTTGTTGTCAAACAAATCGTTCATATAAAGAAAAAAGTCATGTCAACATTGAATCGTTTGGAAACTGTGACATCATTTTCAGAATTTGTTAAATTATTCAGTGTTTATGGAAGTCAAATGGTTGAATTAGCACATCTAACGGGTGATCGACAAAATGTAATAGGACATTTTCAAATCGAAATAGATGATTTTTGATTGTTGTTTTTTTTTCAAGGATCTCAAAGATGAACGACGTCGATCACAATTATCAGCATCTCGAACTATTCTCGAGAAGTCAACTATGCTCATTCTAACATCGTCGAAAGCCTATCTTCGACATACTGAATCAATTCACGCACGTCAATGTCGAGATCTTGTCTACGATCAAGTTCGTCGAGCACTTGATATGACAGGTTTAATTGTCTATGATTCGGGCTCAACATCACAATCGAATACCCCAACATTGACACTTTTATTAACGAAAGATGAAATTAATTTTGTTAAATCCATTCGTCAATTCGAAGTAGGACAAATCAAAATCTATTTTCAATCTATTCTGTTGTTTTTTTTCTTAGCATGCTGTTGAAATGTTAAACGTTTCGAATACATCATCGAGCAAAGAACAATTAGAACAATTATGCACGAAAATTATTGATAATAGTCAAGATTTCACAGATTCGATTTATATCAGTCTCGAGGATCGAGAAAAACTTCTTGATTATCATCGAAAATTACAAGAACAATTAGCTGAAATTCTTCAGATTATTTCAACGAATCAAGACATTGGCCTTTCATTAACAATTCAAGCGATTCAACAAGTCACACGAGACTTTCGAAAACAAGTAAATTCTATTGATTTAAGAAAATGCATATGATTTAATTGCTTTTGTCTTCTTCAGTTGGAACAAATGGCCATGTTGCGTTCGTCGGAATTCTTTCGAACACATGACGAAAGTGTTCTACTCAACGAATTGAAAACCTATGCACTTACCAATCGGTTAGATCTTTTGCAAGAAGCAATTGATCGTTTTCGCGAACAAGCTGATATTGCTGTTGAATTGAGTAAATTTTTGAAACATATCAGTTCATGTGATCAATTACAAGTGTCAAGTGAATATCATGATACAGTTTTTCAAAATCTTTCGAATATGGTAATTTAAACGAATGTTTTATTTTTAATTATTATTTTCTTTTAAATAAATAGATTATTGCATCGACACAATCAGTGGCGTCATATCCCGATAGTCGAGTAATGAAAGAAAATCTCGATGTTCTCTGTCGTTGTTGGGAACAGCAGATCAATGATTTTTCGATACTTGTCAAAGAAATTCAAGAGTTTACTGATGGACGAGGCGAGAAAACGGTTTATCTCTCATTGCCAAGACCTGGTAAACATGGAACAACAACGAAAGGTACTCATTCGTATTTAATTTCTTGATTCTTATTGATTTTTTGTTTTGTTTGTTTTAGCGAGTTTTAAACCGACAAAACTCGATTCGGATGAACAAGCGAAAATTGCTAAAGCTGGCTTGGAAATGAAATTAGTTACATCGGAAATGGATGCCGAAGCTGAGAAATGGGATGAACCACAAAATGAAATTGCTAAACGAGCAAAAAATATGTCATCAATGGCATTTTCCATGTATTTGTTCACACGAGGCGAAGGAACATTACGAACAACGCAAGATCTTTTTACACAAGCGTACTATTTCGTTGAAGAAGGCACACGTCTATCAGCAGTCATTCATGAATTTGCTAATCAAGTAGAAATTCGATATACGAGAAAATCAATACTAGTCTTTCGGTTATTTAGATTCCAAATAAATCTGCAAGACAAGATATTCTAGTTCAATTAGAACGAGTACCATTGATGTGTCATCAATTGAAATTAAAATTAAAAACTCCAGCATTAGGAAAAACATCAACATTTACCAAAGTAGAAATCATTCATTTCTTTTTTTTTTCTTAAATAAAATACTCAAATCATGAATTGTTTAAGGTCGATACAGTTATTTGTGAAGCACGAGATTTAATGAATGCTGTTGCACGTTTATGTACAAATGTTTTCGTTTGTCAAGCAAAAGTAAAAGCTCGATTTTTTTATTCTGCATCATTCCAAAAGATCAAGGTCATTTCTTTTTCTAGTATAATATGATTGATTATCGTTCAACAAATAATTATCCTCGAATGCCTCTATCATCTAGTAAATGGCAGCGAACGCCATCAATCGAACGCAACGATCGCGAGCGCAGTACACGTTCGGCTTCATTACAACGTCCTACGAATTATCTGCCCGCGTTCGATCGCATTTAGAAAACAAAAAAAAAACAAATTAAATGCACACCTTTTAGTTTATTTTTTATCGTGATCAAATTCTTTGTGTGATTGATCCTTCTCTTTACATGTGTATGTGTGTGTGTGTGTGTAAATCTGGGTGTATTATTATCATCGTTTACTAATATTAGTCAATATTAATATCTCAGAACTGTATATTTTGTTTTCTCTCTCTCTCTTTTTTTGTATAGCAAGTGTTTTCTTCAATATAATAATAGAATAAATGCTACTGATTAAAGAAAGAATGATACGAGCGCTCTCTAAAGGAAAATGAAATGATTGGTCGAATGTGATCTAATATCGTAGAAGGGTGGGTGGAGTGTGTGTGTGTTAGGTGTTAGTCTTGCATTTTTATTTTTTATTTATTGATAAACATAAATAAATTCGAATAACGATGTCTGATGTTACATGGGAAGAACTTCGAAATCTACAAAAAGATTTTTTAAATTTACAATTAACAACAACAGCGAATAAGTAATGACGCAAGATAGGAGAGAAAAATGAGTCAATGTGACAAAGCAAAACATTTCATTTAGATTATCGGAGAGAAATTGTGTTGAATTAATTGGTTTGTTAGTTAAAGAAGGTTTACTCAATGTTATTTATACGACTGATGGCAAGGATATTATAACTGAACAGCGATTAATTCGAGAGATGCTCGATGAAATCTATGCGAATGATGGCCGAATCAATATTGTTGATTTAGCACAACATTTAAAAATTGATTTAAGTTATATTGAAAGTAAAGTCGGAGAGGTTTGTAAAGAAGATCAAACATTACAATTTACACTTGGACAATTTATTTCTGCGTAAATTTGAAAAACATCTTTTTGTTTTAATTGAAAAAAAAAACTTTTCATTTAGTGATTATACAAATCGTTTAGTCGAAGAAATCAATGACATGTTAGTCGAACGTGGTTTAATTTCATTTAGTGAATTAATCCGACAATTTGATCTGCCAACTGAATATCTAACGTCGATTGTTAACACTCGAGTTGTTGGTTCATCAGCGAATGGTATTAAATATGAATCAGGAACTTTATATACAGAAAATTATGTTCGATTACAACAGAATATTGTTATTGGTTATCTTCAAGCTGCACTTTTACCCATTAAAGTCAGTGAAGTTATTAAAAATACACGTATCAATGAGAATCTTATTCAAAGTTCGATATTTCAATTGAATTGTTTAATGAAAAGAAAAAGAAAACGATTGTTTTGTTTTGTTTAGGCTTAATCGTTAATTTAATTCGTGATAATCGACTGCACGGCAATCTAATTGGTACGACGAAAGAAAACTCGATTTTCTATCCGAAAGTTTATACCGATGCACAATCCGAATATATCAAATCATTTTTCAATCAAAATGGTTACATCGAATATTCACTTGTTCGAAATCTCGGTGTGACTGATCCCGAAGGACAAACGAAACTTGTGCTCAAAGATCGTCAACATATACTCTTTCTCATATCGGGTTGCATTGATCTATTGAAATATCTTCCTCAATTAGAAATTAATATCGAACAAAGTTTACTTTCGAGCGATTATGTTGATTTAACAACGATACTTCCGAATAGTTTCAATGAAGATGATATTGATAAATTATTTAAAACTGAAACATCGATTAAAGATCTTATTCAAACATCAGGTGGTGAATTACTATCGAATACATTCGTTCTTAGTAAAAATTTACAAGATAAAATCGATCAACAATTAACAAAACTATGCGAAGAATATGCAGAAAAAGTAAATCAAGATAAACATCAACCTTTTAGTCTTAGTCCTTGTCCTAGGAATCTATAAAATGTACTCCGCAAATGTATGCAGCCGTTCTTCAAGGTAATGTAACCTTAACTAAAAGTCAACCGATTAAAAAATCAACAGCAACGACAAGTAAACGAAAAGGTGCATCGAAAAATACGACTGATGATAGTAATACAAATCAAGAAACCATACCATTTATGAGTAAAGATGAACTTAAAACACATATTCGAGCAATTAATGATGAATTACCCGATGAAATTCTCGAATTATTAAGCGAGAATTTATACAGGTAGATTAGTTTTTTTTTGTATTATTCCAAAATTTATTTATTTATTTAATAGTCAAAAATCTCGATTATATCTTGATTTATTTATCAAACGTGTTAAAGAAAGTTTTGTTGCCAAAGATAACGATGCAAGTTCAGACACGACACGAAAAAGTGAAATGAAAAATATTCAAGATACAATCAAGCAACTACATGGAAATATTTGTATATTTTCACGTGCAATCGAATTTCTTACTGCTGAGAATGAGACTAATCTTGGTAGATAATCTTCTACGTATGATTATTCTTTTTTTTAATCATTATTTATTCATTTTATAGTTGAAACTTTACAACGACATTTAATTCGTTCACTTTGTTCGGATATGTGTGATTTAATTATTCGAGAAATTGACGCATCAGCAAGTGCCAAAACTGGTCCATTGAGTATCGAAGAACGAAATAAAATCATACAAAAAATGTCCGAACCAAATCGAAGTCAACTAGCTAAAGTCAATGAATCACTCAATGGCAAAGTAAAATTTACTAAAGAATAGAAAAATAAAATTAATCAATTTTTTTATTAGAATATCGAAACAACATTAACACGTCTTGAAGATGCAGTTAGTGAACTACTTCAAATTTCTTTAAAACGACCGAATAAAAAATCCGAAAAGTTCGTCTTTCGAAATTATTTGTTTTCACTTGCAAATACTTATGATTATTTTCTTTCTTTCAGAGATATTACAATTGAAATTCGAGAAAAACTCAAAGCGAAACTCAATGATGAACGTGAACCTGCTATGATCTTGCATGTAACTGTTACTCTTCTATTCTATGCTGTACATTCAGGTCGATTGGTACATGCACCGGGCAAAGCTGTACCAAATTTGATCAAATATCTTGCTAAAAACCTTCCAACGAATGTCAATCAACATTTACAAGAAATGCAAGGTTAGTCGATGGAAAAAAAAACTAATCTATTAATCACAAAGATTCTTTATTTTTATCCTAGATTTTGTTATTCAACAATCGACCGGCGCGAGTACAACAGAATTTTCATCGGACAAACTTGATTTTATTAAAAAATTAGGCTTAAATGCCAAAGAAAACATGTCATTTGCTTCATTTTCGAATGAAACACAATAAAGAAAAATTCAGAAACAGTCTATTTTAATCATGAATCATTCATCATGCGTTTTCAGATGGAAATCGATGAATATCTTAAACGTATCGAAGTCGAACAGCCAAAGAATGGCGCAACAAAAGAATATCTAAATCAGTTACATATCGGTCATTTAACTCATATACCTTTCGAAACATTCGATCTAATCGATTTAAAACAATTGAACATTTCAATTGATCATGTATTCGAACGAATTGTTCGACAAAATCGAGGCGGAGTTTGCTATCAAATGAATGGCCTATTTGCGTATATTCTCGGTAAATTAGGTTATCATGTTCAATATGTTCCATGTGGCGTTTATATGCTCGATAAGAAAATCTATCATAGCATACATAGTCATGTATCTCTATGTGTTACATTAGAAAATGATGAGAAAATGTTATGTGATGTTGGATTTTCGAGAGATTACCTCACGCCTCTGTATTTCCGTACGGATTGCGTACAATTTGCATTGGATGGATTTTTTCGTTTGATTAAAAGTGAAGATGGCAAATTTTATCATCTTGAAAGAGGCTTTTTAGAAACAAATCAATCAATTTCACTTCCATCACCATCAACTCGTTCGACACATATTGTTGATATTGATCCTGAGAAGATTAAATGGGTGGGTTCCTATCGATTTCCGATTAATTTCGACGAACTGAACTTAAAATTAGAAGATTTTGAAAGTGCATGTTCATCTACACTTCATTCGCCTGATGTTCGACTTAATCATCTTACGATCTGTCGTATTGAAGTCTTCGAACCATTTATTGGTGCTCGTGGTATCATCGGCAAAACTTATAGCGAATGGACATTTGAGAATGGTATTGAAACACGTACGGACATGCAACTATCGGATGATAATCAAGATGAATTGAAGAAGATTTTAAAAGAAAAATTTCATCTCGATATCGATCGGACGATTCATTTGGTTGAATGAAAAAAATCTTTATCAGCATAGATTTTTATTTATTAACCTTGCATTTGAATACATCTGTTTTTTTCTTTCGTTAATCATTCGATTATCAGAGATTGATAACCTTGATACGATATTAGGATTGATCTTTCTGTCTTCTCTTTTTTTTTCGAAAGTGTTGAAATTCTTGTCGAAGTTAATCTTCATTAATTTATACTTAATCAAAACTAAGACGCAAATAAAATGTCTCATTTGTTTTCCATATGATTAAGATTAAAACGATACTGTTTAAGGTCTTTATCCTTAAAGCTTTCATCAACATTTATATTATTCACTCGACATCGATACACAAGAATCCATCTGATCTTCATTTGCTTGAAGAATCTCGATTATCTCTGATCAGTTAGCGATTTTGACATAAACAATAGAATGTAACTAGACTGGAAGAAATAGACAAAACGTCAATATTTATCAATTCCATCGAAATCGTTCACCTTATCAAGGTGACACATATGTCGATTGAAATCTAAGCTTATTGATGGATGACAATATTAACCTTGCCGATCATTTGTCCGTCTATTAATCATTCACGTTTAACAAGTTATCCATTTCTTTTTTCAAACAAAAAAAAGAAAGGAATCCCATTTGATTAGCTTAAGGCATTTTGATTGAAAGAACTTGTTACAATATACTCGATAACAAACAAGGATCTGGAATCATTGTATTTCACTCATGCTGTTTTTCTCCTTCATGCATCTTCTACAATTGCAAATAACAATAATAATCATAATACATCGTACAATCACAACAACAAGATACTTGTTCGATATTTTTCTATTCGTAGATCCTATGGACATGAGAGTATATTCATTGAAAATAAACCTCAACATATTATTTTCATATAAGGATCGATTTGAATGTCTCCTTGATGGTTTAATAATTACTTTTAGCGAGAAAAAATTAACACCTGTAGTACGATGTTCTCCTCTCATCGCCGTCGAAAATTTTCGGAATACAAAAAAAACCGCCGTTTTTTTTTATCCTTCAAAGCAATCTATCGTTTTCAGAATCAATACATAGACATGTATAGAGAAGAGAAAAACCGACAGCAAGTATACCCTATTTTTTTTCTCTTTTGTAGGTATTTCTTTTTTTTTTTATTATATTTTTCTCTTTCTCGCTCTCTTATTCTCTCTTCTCTCTGCTCTCTCTTTTGATCTCATACAAATTGTCTTGTTGTTTTCTTATTCTATATCATAACAGAGTTCTTTACGGTGACTGAGAGATGATTCGATTACTTACATTCACATGCATTCATATTGTCCTATTGAATCCGATTGCTTGTCGATATGCTGACTGGGAAGAAGTCAAACCTTATTGCGGCGCACGACCTCAACCACAATGTTGTTTCAGTCGTGATGATAATTGTTACATGCCCTATTATGATTCTCGATGCTATTGCGATACATTCTGTTTTCGTGGTATTGATAATCATGATTGTTGTCCGGATCATGATGCAATTTGTCAAGGCGTCTCACCGAATACATCAACGACAACACCACCGCCACCGTCAAATCAATGTTATGATCCTAAAACGGGCAGACGTTTAACAGTTGGCGAAACGATTCAACATGATTGTAATCTTTGTCGTTGTGTTACACTTGGTCGTGAAACAACATTATCATGCGAAGAAGATTTATGTGTAAATAATGATGAACTCATATCGTATCTCAATAATCAACAACCTTATTTGAATTTTCATACGCAAAAATATGATAAATTCAATGGTTTGAAAGTGAAAGATGCATTGAAATATTATCTTGGCACAATACAAGATCGAAGTTTACGAACTATGGTTGACAATGCACCGGATAATCCAACAGATTATTATAGCGTACAGAATTTAGACAGTTATGATATTCGACGAAGTGAATTGAATACAGGCAAAATTCGTGGCATTCGTGATCAAGGTAAATGCGGTATCTCATGGGCATTATCAACAGTCGATGTTGCTGCTGATCGTTTATCACTTGTACAAAATATCAAATGGCCCGATGAACCATTGAGTGTACAAAACATTCTTTCATGTACTGACCGAGCAGCGAAAGAAAATTGTCAAGGTGGCCGAGTTGCATATGCATGGGGTTTCATTAAAGATCGTGGTGTTGTTACAGAAAATTGTTATCCATATGAAAGCGGTCGAACAGGTAATATAACACAATGTCAATTACATTTAAGTGATAATGATTTACAAACGATTGCTCAACATCGAAAAGTAACCAATATTAAATGTCCATCGGGTGTTCCCAATGGTGAACATTTTAATTTTGGTCCTGCTTATCGTGTTCGTAATGAAAAAGATTCGATTAAATATGAATTACGTTTTCGTGGACCTGTTCAAGCGACAATGCATGTTACACCGGAATTTTTCTTATATAAAACCGGTATTTATAGTTGTTCAAATTCGAAATTTGCAAATCAAAATCCACGTTATGCAAATTTGGAAGCTTATCATTCAATTCGTTTACTTGGTTGGGGCTCAGAAAAGAATAAACATACAGGAGCCGAAGAAAGCTATTGGATTGCAGCTAATTCATGGGGTACAGAATGGGGCCAAAATGGCTATTTTTATATTAAATTCGGTGAATGCGAAATTGAAGACACAGTTATTGCCACTTATGGTAAATCAACTGATGTTTTGAAGAAAAAGAAAAGTCGTCAATAATAAATCAAAATGAACAGTCAAACCTCTTGAGTGTGTGTTGTGTCCCAGATTATAATATATCTTTTTTTTTCTCTCTCTCTCTCTTTCTCTTTCTCGCTCTCTTTTCTTATTTTTCCTCTTAGTTTTTTGGAACATATATAAATATATAAATATAAACAGATTTGATTGTCTTTATCAATTGATATGATACATGTTTGTCAATTCTGACGTCGATAAACGAGTAGGAGGCGAAGAAAAATATGAATGATCAGATTTTCTTGTCGAAGATCAAAATAATAATGTCAAAAAAATGACTTGCTTTTTGCTGTTGCTGTTGTTGTTGTTGTTGTTGTTCGATATGCCAATATATAGATTTCTCTTTTTTTTTATATATTTGATTGACCTTGTTAGAATTGCCATCCTTGTCTTTTGTGTTAATCTAACTTCGCTTATTTGACACGCACAGCGAAAAAAAAGAAAAAATATCGACAAGTCTGAGTTTCTCTCGCTCGTTTTCATACTCTCAATGACAAATTGACTGATTAATATTGGATATCAAGAGAGAAAAAAATGACTTCTGTACGAGTTTGATTCAAGGCAAACAGAATCGTATTTTTTTTTTTGTTTGTTTCACATACACTCGTCTTATATTAAAAAACGAATTAAGAAAAGAAAAGTAACGCGAAAGAGAAGAAGAAAAAAAACTTCATGGAGATTGAATTTTTATTTGTATTTAAACAATATACGTATAATCATAAAATTATTCTGAGGATGTTCGTTAGCTTGATTATGCCAGTGTTTGTTTGTTTTTTTTTCTTTCAACCAACCTGAGCCCATGATGGTTGTTTATTGTTAAATGCTACGGCACGTTTTCCAACAGCTGCCCAACTTGGCCGTTTACTTCTTGTACGAGCAAATTCTAAACTTTTTGCTTGTCGAAATAATGTTGGATACAATTGTGCAACTTCAGCTGATTCACTTGGATTCGTTAGAATATCGAGATAGTCATTATCATTGAGTTCATTTAAGTTAACAGCTGCATCCGTAGTAGTGACTTCACATGGACATGAATTTTTTGCTAATATCATTGAAACGAGAGCGAATAAGCAAATAAAAGTTAGACGAAACATTTTGTTGTTTGGTATTGTCGAAGGAATGGAAATGCACACGACTTAAATATTTTTCTAAATGACAGAGAATTTACTCGATGTTAAGAGAATGCAGAAGACTTGAGAAAGAGAAAAGTAGGCGAAGAAATGATCTGTTCAATACATGTTAACTATTCATTCGAAACGCATGATAATAAAGAAAAGAGGTCTATCTTGAAGAAAATGAGTTCGATTAATATTCTCATCATTTGAATAATTTCAATTTAAAGATAAGCCAGATACATCATCTTGTTTATTTCAAATTCAATTATCTCATGCTACTAATCGAGTCTGTTAGTAAAGAGTTAGTAAGTAGAAATACAGAAGAAGAAGAAGAAAAACAAAACACGTTTAAATCTTTAAGATAATTTTTTCAAACATTCATCAGCGAGTTCATTAGCCATCGTGACTTGTAATTTAAATTCTTGGTTCATCGCACGTTGAACTGTTTGTCGAGCATTTTCATTGCCTGACCACGATCGACGGCTCACACCATTAATAACATCCCAGTACAACATTTCTCGAATGGTCTCATCTGTTTTCGAACTACCATCGAGAAACAATCCGAAACCACCATTCATTACTTCACCAAATCCAACACCACCGCCATTATGTAAAGAGACCCATGTTGCGCCTCGAAATGCATCGCCAATCACATTTTGAACGGACATATCAGCACAAAATGCTGAACCATCAGTAATATTCGCTGTTTCACGATAGGGTGAGTCTGTTCCCGAGACATCGTGATGATCACGCGAAAGAATCACTGGTCCTTTCAATTGACCTGTTCGAATGGCTTGATTGAATGCTAAACCAATACGTATTCGACCGATTTGATCCGAATATAAGATTCTCGCTTGCGAACCGACAACTAATTTCGCATTTTCAGCTTCTTCAATCCATTTCAAATTGGCATCGTATTGTTCGAGAACATTTTTCGGTGCTAATTTGAAACAAAAGAAAAATTACGTTTCACGTTTTTTTCTTCTCGAATTTCTATTTACTATCTTTTTCTAACATTAATTGTTTAATAATTTCTTGTGCAATTCGATCAGTCTGTTGTAAATCACTTTCAGCACCCGACGCACAAACCCATCGAAATGGACCAAAACCAAGCGAGAATATATCGCCCATGATATCTTGAACATAGGACGGATATTTAAATCGAATACAACACTGGTCATCAGTGCCACCGACAGGCGCACCAGCTCGTTTAGCTGTTAGAAGAAAAGCATTGCCATAATCGAAGAAATACATTCCACGTTCATGTAATTGATCGATAGCAGCAATTTGTCGTCGAATACTGAACAGAAAAGAAAATGAAGAAGAGTGAAAAACAAAAAAAAAAGGAAAACAACCTTTCATGAACGAGTTCTTTGAATTTTTCAGGCTCGTCTTTCATACATTGTCGAGCTTGATCATAGGTTAACTATATAAGCAGATAGATAGATAGACAAATATTGTACGTATATCGAATTGATTCAATTACTTGAACTGGATAATAGCCACCATTATATGGATAATGGCATGATGTTTGATCCGAACCCAGATCAACTAAAAGTTCCTTTTCTTTTGCTAATCGTTCCCTTGAAAAAAATCAAATTCCAATTCATTTATTGAAATGCAAATAAACATCTCTTTTTCTCTTACCAAACGTGAACTACATTTCCAACATAACCAATTGATGTTCCAATTTTCTTCTCTCGACATTCACGTATGCGTTCAATCAATTGATTCATATCATAGATTAATTCTTTACACCAACCTTGATTGTATCGTTTCTTTGCAGCTTCTTCACTTACTTCAGCAACGACACCAACACAACCAAGTAATTGACAAGCTTTCGTCTGTGCACCTGACATTCCACCCATGCCTGATGAAAGGAAAACTCTGCCACGAAGATCAGTCGTTTGAAATTTCTTTCGACCAGCATTCATAATCGTTATCTAACAAACAAACGGCAAACCTTATTTTTATCATTGAAAATTCAACTTACAAACGTTCCATGAACAATTCCCTGTGGACCAATGTAACAATAGGAACCAGCTGTCATTTGACCATATCTAGAAAAATTCTTTCTCAAATTGACAATCGATTATTTGCCTTTTTCAAGATCTTACATCGTACAACCGAGTGCAAACATACGTTCATAATCGACGTTCGATGAATAATTTGGAACGACCTATTCAATTTCATAGAATATAAAAATTTTCTTTTTTTTCAATTCAACTTACTAAACCATTAGTAATCACCATTCGTGGTGAAAATCCTGTTCGTGTTGGAAATAAACCCAATGGATGTCCCGAATACATAATTAAGATTTGATCGTCAGTCATTACGCTCAAATAATTCATTACTAACAAAAACTAAGAATGCAAATAAAAACTTAGTTTCTTTTCTCGTCGAACTCATATTTAATAAATCAACGACTCACTTGAACCCAATTCGAAAATACTTGTCCATTACCTCCGTATGTAACTAACTCATCCGGAAATTGTGCAACTCGTTTATCCAAATTATTCATAATCATTAACATAATTGCGCCAGCTGCTTTACATTTGCATGGATATTCATCGATTGGATATGCACGCATTTCAATATCAGGTTGAAATCGGTACATATAAATATGTCCGTAAGTTTCCAATTCAAATGTAAACTCATCAAGTAATTCAACTTGAACTTGAGGTGGAAAATAACGAAGTGCATTTCGAATTGCTAGCTAAAAATATTTTTGAATTTGTGTTTGTTTTTCTTCTTCATTCGATTGAAATCGTTTACTTTTCGTTCGTTTTCAGTCAATACCGGCTTCCTATCAGGTGCATGTGGTACGTCATCGTGACGAGATGTTTTTCGTGGTGGTAACGGATTTAATGGCAAACCTGAGCAAAGCTTTCGAAGCATCTCATTCGCCATTTGTCTATAGAGCAAATGATATGATAAATAAGGACATTTACCTTATCACGAGTTAATCGATCACACCTTCAACCTCCATTTTATTGATGTACTTATTGGTTGATATAAACAGATAAAGCATTGAAGCATATCCAAGTTGCAATAAACTAGAGAACGATCAAATTCATAGAGACAAACAATGAAATCGATAATCAAGATTTTATTTCTCTTTTGAAAATTTTAAGAATAAGTATTTCCTCAGAATTTGAGATGGGTGAGGGTGAGAGTGAGGGTGAAGTTATGAACACTTTGATTTGTTCTGAATGGAAAATATTCGTTGTAGCATGTATTCCTAAAAAACTAAACATGACACTAAGCAATAGCTTAACTAATCGCAAATCATATTTTTATTTGTTTTAATAAAAAAAAGATTCATTCTTGTTTTGAATTCACAATACTTTCTAATTTTCGTAACATACAAGCTTGAATAAGTTCATTATTTGTCAAGTTATTAGTTGAGAAATAGCGTTGAAACAAAAAGTATGCAACTATTGGTGATGTAATACTGAAAAATATCGTGAAATAACAATTTGAACTATTATTTGTTGTTATGTGTTGTACTTCGTCAAAATATTTCGAAAAATTCCAAAGAAATACTAAAGCACCGATTCCAATTGTAGATAAGAATGTTTTCACCGTATTCGATAGTTTTGTTTCTTTATACAGAGCAAGATATTTTTCTTTTGATTTTATTAATAATATTGCATATGATTGTTGAAAATATTGCTGATTGTGAAAAATTGATAACCATTATGTAATGGAACGATTGAATTTGTTATTTGATTTTGTAATTGATTTGGCAAATCATTAAATTCCGGCAGATTGTCGAGATCTTCGAATTTTAATATCTGTTGCAATATGATTCCATGTATTTTTAAAATCTTGTCTATCAAAATAACCTCTCAATTGTCGTGTTTGATTATTCTCCATTTATATGAATGAAATCGAAATTCTATCAGCTGAAATGACAAATGTACAAAAGTAAAATATATTTTATTTGACTATTTATTTGCTCACTTGCAGTCTATATAAGCAGCAGGAGCAGGAAAAAACCAAACCGACTTTATTTATGATTTTGTAGATGGCGTCATATATTTTATCTTCTCCTGAATATACGTAATAGAAAAATTAAAGATTTTAACGATCACATCGAATAGTTTTTATTATCAGAATCAATCAAAATATACGAGCAAGGAAAAAAAACTGCAATGAATAGATATTAAGTTTTGAAATTCTTTACAAACAGGTAACGCTCACTGTGGGAAAATGAATGTGAAGATCTTGTGAAAAAACCTTTTTGACTAATATATATTCTTTCTCAGATATACAAGCATGTTTATTCACATGGTTGACTAATCTACACGTATATATTTACTCATTGGTAGTCGATCTCGAATATAAATACTGCTTAATGGATTTATGAGCTTCTTATCTTTTTTTACAATCGAATTAAAGAATACTTTCTTCATATCATGGATATATTAATTGATATGTCAAGTATGGATGATGGGAGAGAAATTTATCAAGATATTAGGGATAATATCATAGTCAGAAGATTTAACTATCCCGACGATATTCCAGAATTTCCATATTTACCAACGAAAATACAGCAGCCAATAAAAATATTAACATTAAACAAAGGGCCAAATTTCGACTATGTAACATTACGTGATTCAGGTTACTTTTATAGCACAAATTATGTCGTGGTGATTCGTAAAGAAGAACACGTAAATTGGATAGGATGGTTTACATACCGTCGATCTGCTATTATAGAAATATTTCAATATTTCATTGGTTCCAGTGATGATGTACACAATTCGTTAATTGCAAGTGCTATTTTGAGAAAATTGACACATGTATCTATATGCTAATTCGTAATAATAAACATATTCGAGAAAAAAAGGGCGCTTATGTATATTACTAGTGCACATTTGACAAATGAATGAATCAATCAATAGTATTCATACATATCTATTCGATATTTTAGCGTTTTTTTCCAATTATTCATCGAATTTAATTAGTGACTATTGTCAAGAAAAACAAAACGTATGTTGAGAGAGAAAAGTAAAGAAAATTTTTCTTGAAAATTGATTTAGTGGCAAGCTATTCAACGTTTTATTAACGATGAAAATACTCATGTTTTGCCAATTTTCTTCTGTGATGCTCATGAAAGAAGTCGATTTAGTAAACGATCAACAATAAGTAAAATTTCATGAGAAGAAAATCAATGTAAAAAGTGATTTATTTGTATAGCTCTACCGCAATTCAATCGAACGGAGAAACCTGATGATAACTGTCTTGCAGTAGGACTTTGTTTCGATGGATAATTTGTCAAAAAACAAAAGAATCTATTCAGATTGGTATTGATAAATCATTGGAAGATGGTGGTGTTATTTTTCTCAAACCAAATTCTTTGAAATTAAATGAGAAAAACTATAAAAATGTATGTTGAATTGAATTGAAAACGGGTTTTTACTATTCGATTGAATAGGAATTAGTTATTTATTCGATGAATTTCATTGGCAAAGATGTTGATTTGATGCTTAATCTTGAAACATGTTTGTACAGTTACTTATCATCAATACAGAACGCCAATGAATGGAAAAAACTTCATTTCGTTCGATTAAAATCTCATTTAACCTATCAAATTGAGCAAACTCTCGATTTTTTTCATTCGATTCATATGTCTCTCAGTCAAGGCATTCAATTACACAATGTACCCATTCGTCTTCGACATGATTCACAGGAAATCATCGATCCTAATTCATTATTACGTTTCGTTCAAGATCAAGAACTCGTCGAACAAGCTGAAGAGACAATGATCAATTGGATAAAAGATATCGATGCTGTTTGTTTTTGATTTCTATAAATTGAAAAAAAAACAATGAGAAAAATTCAATTTTTGCAGTTCTATCAAAAAAGTACATTGGTTCGACAGATAGCATCCGATGCAGGTCCATTAAACGAAATGAAATATTGGCGAAATCAAGTCGTTCAATTACATTCGATCATGAATCAACTTCGATTATCTCGAAATCGAGCTGTGATTTACTTATTGAACATTGCTGCGAGTCCTTGTTCAATCGTTTGTTTTAAATACAAAAGAAAATCCTTGTTTTTTCCTTATTGAATTTTTTTAAGGAATGGAAAGAAATCGATAAGAAATTAACACAAAGTATAAACGAAGCACGTGATCATTATAAATTTTTGATGATTGTTGGTAAACATCTCGGGCCACTCTATCGAAATGATCCGGTAGAATATAAAACTAATAACAACGAAATTATCGATTTATTTCGATTCTCTTTTAGCTTGAAATTCAAGAAAATCTCAGTACACTTCTCAATACAATCGTTCTCATCAATTCTTGTTCGGAATTCTATTCAAAACCCGAGAAAATCTCGGCTCTACTCGTTGCAATCATCAATCAAATTGTCATTAGTTGTCAAAATTATCTCACAGATAATCATACGATCGATATTCGATCATTGGAACGAACTGAATGTTTAAAACGTCTTGATGTCATTCGAAATTTGTATGAAATTTGTCGAGATCGAATGAGAAAAATTCAACACAAAATCGAATCACATCATCACGATCAACTCTCCGAACGATTTATTCTAGGAAAATTCGATTTACTTCATTCTCGTCTGACGAAAGTAACTTTATAAAAAAAAAAAAAAAAAAATAAACAATTCATCGTTTTTGTGCGGATTAGTTCAGAGAGATTATTCAATCATTGGAAATCTACTCTCATCTATCACAATCAAGAATCGATGGTCTCGAACAGGTCATTCAGATTTCTACGAAAAATCATAATGATTTTATGAAATTAAAATTCGATTTATTCGATTTCAATGATCAACAATTCGAAAACTTCTATAATCAATTAAGTGAAACTCTTTCTGACATCGATGTACACAGATAATATAAATCTTTTTTGAATTTTTCTTCACGATTTATTATTTAGCAAAAGTTGTATCAAATTTTTGATAAAGATCTCTATCGAATTCTTCACTCTCCTTCACACAATTCCTACAATGCTTTAAAACTTCTCTCTCGTTATGAAAATCTGCAGATTCTATTCTTTGATTCGAAAGAATTTCTTGTTGACATCATCGATTGGTATGACAAATATGAACTTCAAGTAAACGCAATTAAGATAAAATTCGAGTTCATCCAATCGATTATTTAGAAAATGAAAAATATTTATAATCAATGTCGAAATATGCCTAATATCGAACGAGATCATCCGACAATCGTAGGTCGAATTCTTTGGGCACGGCGAATGTATCGACGTTTGCAAATTCCTTATCTCGAATTTCTCAAACGTAAAGAATTACAAAGCAACTCTCGAATGAAAAAAATCACGAATGATTTTCTAATCGTGGCAAATGGGCTGGCTATCTACGAACTAGTCTATCATCGACATTGGTTTGTTCGTTTTCTTTTTATGTTCGACTGAATTGACATTTTGTTACTTAGGTATAACACTCTGCCGAATGTTGTCAATGTTTTATGCAGTCCGTTATTGATTCGACCGAATGTTCGTCGACAACTAGAGATCAATTATGATCCATCGATTGATGTCATTCTTCGTGAATGTGAATTATTAACTCGATATTCGATAACAATACCTGATTTGGGATATAAATTATTGCTCGATAGAAATCGAATTCGATTCGATTACGAACGATTAAAAGTAGAAAAAATAAATAAATTGAATTTATTGTTTTTTGAGGTTCGAAAATACATTTCTAGATGTTGTTGAAAGATTTTTCAAGACTATTAGCTAAAGCACATCCAGCATGTTATGAACTAGTTGAGAAAGTCATGAGTCAAGTGAACTGATAATTAAATGCTGATCAATTCAAATGTTTTTCTTCTTCTTCAAAGGTTGATGATACACTTTCAATTGGTTTAACTCGATTAAATTGGTTATCTCAGAATACTGATGAGTTATTCCTTCCAGCCGAAGAAAAAATTCGTTTAATGTCGGATTTTCTCGATCAAATTTCTTCGTTGATCGTTAATCGTATCGAAGAACCGATCAATGAATTAACTCGTTTCGAAATTCTCGAATTTCCTGATGAATCAATCGATTTTAAAAAATTTGTCAACGAAATTCGCGAGCAAATGATATTGAAATCAAAGAAATTAAATTCACTTTCCATGCAAATTGAATCCGCTGTTTTACATGTCATTCAAATGTTTTTCGATAAACTCGGCTATCAAACGAAACCATTCGAACCGAAAATGGCCGATATTGGTTTGAACTATTCTAAGAATCATAAAACAAATCCAAAACTGTTTTGTTTTTCATTGTAGATCTCATGCAACTTTCATCGATACAAAAATTAGCCGTACAAATGTTTACTGAGCATACAGATAAATTGAAAAATCTCGATCAATTATCGAGTCAACCATTGAATGAATGGGAGCGTTTCAATGAGCTTTGCAATGATTTTCTTAGTGCATATGAAACGCGTTTTATCGAAGCATTGACAATCTGTGCGAAGAATACATTTGAAATGATCAAAGCTCGTGTCAATCCGCCATTGTAAAAACGACATTTCTTTGAAAATCAAAGTCTGCATCGGACTTCTTTAGAATGCAAATGAAAACTCGTTCGAAAAAACTTCGTCTCTATTCTCTCGATACACTCGATGCCAATCTCGATGAAATCGATCTACCTAAACAACCTCTTATTCTCACCAATGTCGGACTACAATCTTCAATCATCGTTCTCAATCCAAGTATCGACGAAATTCAACAGCTCATGCATCAATTTGTCAATTATGTTCTCAATATTTTTCATGGCCTACGAAAATGGGGCGAAGTTCGACATGTTGACTGTCATTTAATACATGATTATCCCATGCAAGACTTTTCTGATTTGTTAACGGCAGATGAAAATATTACTGAAAATATCAAACCATTTCAACAGGCAAAAACTTACTACAACACAATTGTGAATAATAAAGAACTGATTAAATTATATCAAAATGTTGGCAATTTTTTTCTTGAAAATAGTAATCGGTAAAGAAGAATATTTGACGTTCACAAAAAGAAAGATCTGTGATTTAGTTTCGAAAGAGAACTAGAAGAATACTATCAATTTCGTGATCTTTGGGAAATAAACAAGACAAATCAAGCAAAAAAATTCATTCTCTCGAATCCGAATTATGCATCGATTCGATCGATCTTTTCGGATTTCGATGATACACGCGAGTCAATCAAACATATAGCTCATCAGAAAGATGTCGAACCATTTCGATATTTAACTAAACAATTACAAATTCAACTTGTCGAACATGTCAGACAATTGGAATTACTCTTTGCGAAATATATTCGTTTGCATTATCGAACGAAATTTCTTAGTATCAATGATTTTTTGAAGAAGAATGAACCGAGATTGAATCGACAATTGAGAGATTTAGATGATGTGAAATTTGTGATTAATACATTGGATACATTGAAAGAAAATTTCGTTGATATTGATCAAACAATCGAACCTCTCGAAGTAAGACGAACAGACAGTTCAGTTACTCGAACTAAAGAAAATTCTATAGGAAGTCTATAATCTTTTCAAACGTTATTCAATTGATATACCTCAAGAAGAACAATTGACAATTGAAATGCTCCGAAATACTCATGAACGTTTGTTAAAACGTGCTAAAACTGTAACACATGAACTTGTTAATAGTCAACAAGCATTTCTTGATCGATTTCTATCCGATCAAAGCAATCACAGCTGCACAAATGTTTGGTATACTCGATGTCGCTACAAATGATTGGACTGATGGTATTTTTTCTACACTCTGGCGTCGAACATTGAAAGCTTATGAAATTTCCTCAAAAGCTGGCATACGTATATGTTCTTTGTTTTTGTTTTCAATCTATTTATTCAATGTCACATTTCAGAAGAAGCATGGTGGATCATTCTCGATGGTCCTGTCGATGCTATCTGGATTGAAAATCTCAATTCAGTTCTTGATGATAATAAACTACTAACACTAGCCAATGGTGATCGTATACCAATGGCACCCAATGTCAAACTTATCTTCGAAGTACATAATATTGATAATGCATCACCTGCAACTGTTTCACGTTGTGGAATGATTTTCATGTCTTTAACTGTTCTACCATGGCGACCGATATTTCAAGCATGGATAAATAAACAAACAAAAAATCTTGGATCTATCATTTTCGATATACTTGAAAAACATTTCGATGAACTATTCAAAATTTTAATAACAAAATGTTCACCAAAAATGAAAGTTTATGAATGTAATTATATTAAACAAATTATTGATTTATTCGATGGTTTATTAAATAAAGAAATTGATTACAAAAAAGTTCATCTCGAACGATTAACAATTTTTGCATTGATGTGGAGGTATGCATTTTAAAAACAAAGTTATTCTTTCTGTTTGATAGTTTCAATATTCTGTTGAATACGCTGAATAGTAGGATGATCCGACGGTAGAGAATCTTGACAACTATTCAAAACAGTTTCATAATAGTTAAGTGCTTTAGAATGTTGATCTAATCGAAAATAGATATCACCAAGGACAAGATGGATATTTACTAGATCAGAATGATTTGTTGGAAGAATTTTTTGATAAATTTCATAGGCTTTTTCATAATATGAAAGTGCATTTGTGAGATCACCTAGTTGCACATGTATATTGCCAATGAAAACGTAAGATGTTGCTAGATTTTGATGATCTGCAGGAAGATTTTTTTGCAAAATTTCATTGGCTTTTTCATAGTAATCGAGTGCTTTTGTGTAATCACCTAGATATGTATATATAGTACCCAATTGAGTGTAGGATATTTCGAGATCAGGATGATCATGAGTAAATTTATTTTCTCGTATTTTCAATGCCTTCTCAGCATATGTAAATGCTTTCGTAAAATCACTTAATCGAACGTATACATAACCAATATTCGTATTCGAATTGGCAATACTCGGGTGATCTTCGGGAAGAGTTTTTTGATAGATTTCAAGGCATTGTTCATAGTACGAAAGTGCTTTTTCGCAATTACCCATCTGTACATAAAAGTTACCGATACAACCATAGGAAGTTGCTAGATCGGGATGATCAGGTGGAAGAGTTTTCTGTAACACTTTATTCGCTTTTTCATGATATTCAAGGGCTTTTGTAGGATCACTTAAGGCTGTATAAACATTTCCGATTTGTCCATACATCGTACCCAGACTTGGATGATTCGATGGAAGAGTTTTTTCATAGATTTCAAGTGCTTTTTCGAAATATGTTAAGAAACGTTCCGTGAGAAAATCAAAGATTTTGACACATCGAAAAACATGATGGTTCACCGATTTTTGATTTGACCCCATAGGTATTTAGGCTTTAGTATATCATAAAAGAATCCAGAGTTTTATCGTCTGAAACCTCACCATAGAGAATTTACTATGGACTGACTTTTTTGACCCTTCAATTTTTCGAAAAAATCGAGCGAAAAAAAGATATTTGCTCTACAATTGTATTTCGAATTTTTTTTTTGGAAATTTTTTCTGGAAAAAATTAAGCTATATACCAATCGATAGATCTTTCGACGCTCTACAAAACTGTATATATGACCTTCTCATCTGACGTAAAAAAAGTGTCGAAAAAATCGAAATACTTTGAACAACTTCAGTTTTTCCAATATCAAGATTTTCAGTGTTTTGACTATATCTATATGTGAAAAGTCGATTGCCAAAAAAACTTTCTTATCAGTTTGTAGCCTATTTAATTCTGCATCGACTCTTATATAGAGCTTTTTCTGAAAACGTTCTAGAGCTGAGATAATTAAGCGACAATAGCGGTCAAAAAGGTCATTTTTGACCATTTTTTCGCAAAAATT
>Ga0209922_101508_pt1 | contig 22288 bp, 19 predicted proteins | sample ThiBiot_500_biof_FD_183946 | JGI IMG/M metagenome (GOLD analysis project Ga0209922, IMG submission 183946) | Wastewater bioreactor microbial communities from Cape Town, South Africa - Thiocy_expt_500_biof (SPAdes) | ecosystem: Engineered > Bioreactor > Thiocyanate-remediating > Anaerobic-Aerobic ...
TGTCATTGAGAAAAATCCATGTTCCCACGAGCCATAATAAGCGGCACGTTCGTTCAAACAAAACAAATTCTGCAACCAACTGGCAACTTTCGGATTGACTGAGAACAAATGTCCGATATAGTGACGTCGCCAACTGATTTGCCTAGAACAAAAACAAAATCGTTTTTTGTTTTTTTCGAAATCTTCAATCATTTACCATTCGGTTGGCGAATGAAATCGATGATAATCACCCGGAGCGAGATAAATAACCTTAAAAAGACAACGAGGAGAGAGAGATTTTCATCGATAATAAACACTTACTGAATAGTAAAGTGCGTGACTACGATGTCGAAGGAGACTTTGTGCGTACGAATGCGCATCGTCGAAATCGTTGTTCGACGAATTTTGTTGTTGAAATCGAACGAGACTTGCCGTCAGTGGCACGCCGAGAAATGACGATGCCGTGTACGTTATGCCTTTGACTTGTTCGATGAGGCCACGTGTGACTTTGCCACATGTCAAAACTCGGCCATCACATGGCGAAATAAGTGGAGATTCTTTGTCAATCGGTCGTAGATCCATATTGATCTTTCGTCGAAAGAAATCTGATATTGTTCGATAAGATTTAAGATCTTGATTGTACATTTCATGTGCATGACAACCAAAGGTTTTAATATAAAATGTAAAGATCAATGGCCGAAGCCAAACAGGTATGTACAAACGAGCTACCCAACCCATGATTCGCGAGATCAATTTCAAAGGTAACATTTTATAGATCGATATTTTCGATGGAGCTTTCGGTTTTCGTATAAGATTTCTTGGTTTTCGAACGAAATTCTTCACTCGTGCCATTCGTTTGGCTGTTGATGAAAGGCCACGAATCGATTTTGTCATCGTTCGTTTCATTCCGGGTCCGAATTTCTGTCGAATCAGTGCAGCACTTCGTTTGACACGTCGACTGACAACAAGTGGAGTTAAAATAAACATCATAAGCAAATAAAATGGATTCGCCGTGCCACCTTCATCGATATATTCGTCATCAGGAGAAAACATTTCGCAAGAAAAACAAAACTATCAATCTGAAACAAATCAATCGGAAATAAACATAGAGAAAAAGAAAAAAAGAAACATGAAAATGCTCGTTTTAGTTCGTTTTTTTGTCTGTTTTAATCACCGACATGTTGATCATCAATTGTAATATGATGTATACAATTGAGACGATCGTTAGGAAAATGAGTTTAGCAAGTAGAGTACTTGTAAAACTGAATTTAATAAACCAAATTATCGATGGAATACCAATGACAATACACCAGAACAATTCAACGCATAGATCGGTCCAATTACGTTCTAATTTCAATTCAGGCAAATCTAAACCTTCGAGTGTATTGTTTTGTGTGAAATAATCGTAGGTACGATCTTTTTCTTGAAATAATCTATGCATCCAATCGACGAATTTACTTTCGTCATTGTACGGGATTGTCGATGTTGGTATTCGTCTGGAAAAGAATCGAAAAATGTTCTTTTTTCTTTTTTTGAATTCGAATTTACTTGATGTGAACTTGGGCTTGACAAGTACGACCTTTGAGAAGAGTACGAAATTTAGGCGAGGCACTATCACTTGGAAATGCAAGAGTAAAATTGTACACGGCAGGAACTGAAAACGAAAGAACTGTCGTATTGTATAGTTGGTTTTAGTCTCGTACTTTTATCTTTGGCACCTTCTAAAACCATCATTAAACCTTTTGTTCGAGGTAGAAGATGATATTTCAATTCCGGTAAACCTTTTGTTCGTCCGTATTTCATGCTTTCGATTCGTTTACTTTCAGTAAAACGAGTTCCTTCACAAGCCATAAGAAACTATTCGAAAAAGAAATTCAAATTTCAACATCGATCTATTTCTTTTTTTGATCTTACAGCAAAATAATAATCATCCGGATAGTTTGTTACAAGTTGTTGAATGTCTTTCTCAAGAACTGTCTTATCATTTTCCCAAACTCGACGTAAGAAAATCGATTCAGCAAATAACCACGACCAACCGAGAATAGGCACGAGACTAATCGAACGTTTGCCAATAATTTTCAAGCCCTTCGACACAAGAAAAACCAATCGTCCAACCTAATTTTCTCAACAAATCAATTCACATACTCCGAGAATTCCGATTTTTTGTGAAACAACTAAACCAATTAACCAATCGATTTCATATCGATGATTAACCAAACAAATCGAATATTCTTGTCGAAGATATTGCAAATCTTTGTCATCACAAAATACTCGTATATTCGAATCTGACCACCAGCTATATAAAAATGTCAATTCTACAAAGTTAAATCTTGTTTGATTGAAATCGTTTTTTTTTTCAAAATACACATACGACTCCAAAGAAGTGTACCGAGAAAGTAATTCACACGGCGATAGATCGGTTTACTAAATGGCCAAATCAAGATCCATGTTAATAATTGAGCAAAATTAACCAATAAACCACTGATAATAAAACAATAGCAAAGAAAGATTTGCACCGGGAGAAATGACTGAAAACGTTGAAATGTTTTTCGATCGAAATACATCTAGAAAAAACACACACACATACGTGAATTAATATAAAAAAAACAAAAGTTTATCGTGAATTTTTTGAATAAAAAGCAAAATCACAGAATTTATTCCTGTTTGGTTTCACCATAGTGAGACCCATGTTCAGTCTCAGTCACGGCGATCATCGCTCGTGCGGCAATTGTTGCTGAAAAATAAACAAACAATCTTCGTCTCTCTCGGAAATCAAAATCTCCTTCGACCTACCAAGTGCAATTACAATTCCGAATACGAATTGTGCTAACAACGAACTTGTCAAAAGAAAATAAATCAAATAATAAACCGACGGAATGCCGATAGTAATCATCCAAAATAATTCAATCAGTAAATCAAAATAATTACGTGCGACTTCAACACGTGGTAGACCTTTGCCTGAGAATGTGTCATGTTGAACGAAATACTCATAGATTTCGTCTTTCTCTTGATATAATTTATGTACCCAATCGCTACATTCGTCGGTTTCTTTTGGAATTTTCGCTATTGGCACACGTCGAATGAACATTTCAGCTTGACACGATCGACCTTTGAGAATACTCAATAATGTCGGATTAGCTCCTGTTTTTTTAAAACCAACTGTAAGATCGTATATTCCAGTAACTAAAAATCGAAAATTTAACAATCAATCAGCACATTATTTTGTCTTACTTCGATCTTCGGCACCTTGCAACAGCAGCGTAAAACCTTTTGTTCTCGGCAAAATATGATGTTTCAATTCCGGTAAACCTTTATCTCGTGCGATTTTCATGCTTGCCACTCGTTTCTTCTCAGTAAATCTTGTACCTTCACAAAATAATAGAAAATTAAAAAAATAATTCACTGGATAATTGGCCAAGACTTTTCGTAAATCTTTGACAAGTGTTTCTCGATCATTCTCCCAAATTCGTTTCAAAAATATTGACTCAGTAAATATCCAACACCAGCCAACAACGGGCACCAATCGTAATGATTGTTTGCCGACTATTTTCGAGCCTTGCATTATGCCTAACCGTTGACAAATTAGCCAACCAGCAAGCCAATCAATGTCATATTTGTGATTCATAATGACAATGGCATGTTCTTTACGAACTTGTTCGAGATCAGCTGGATCAATGTAAAGAATACAGTCACTATTCGACCACCATTGTGCAAAGAATGTAAATTGGCTCCAAATGCCTAATGCTAAGTAGCAATTCACTTTTCTGTAGAGTTCTTTATTGAATAACCAAATGATACATGAACATAATTGGAGAAAATTAATAATCAAACCACTAACAATGAATATATAACCAAGAAAAGCAATGGTAATAAATGATGATTTGATTTCATTAATTATTTTCATGATCTAGAACAAATAACACAAATTTCGATTTCGCTATTTTTTCCTGTAAAGATGATCTTTCATTCGATTTTCATGTTCACTCAAACAAATGAATAGAATTGGATATTCAATGAACACTCGTTCTCGTAGGAGATCGATGATTGTACCCTGAAACTGACGTTTTTCATATTGACCAAATTGTTTACGTTTTTGTCCGAAATTTTCGATGTACACGCTGAGATTTTCTAGCGATGTAAATTTCGTATTTTCATATTTGATCAATAGATTCGATAGAGTTGTTTCATCTGTTGGCAAACGAGTCGTTGTCCATGGCTGAAATGTTTCGTCGAAGAATCGACATTCGATATGCCAGAAAATATCATCGGTTTTCTTATCGAACCACATTTGATTTTGTTTGTGGCGTGTGGAAAATTTCGGTAGATAGAGAATATGAATTGAGCCGAGTGTTTTCAATTTCGATTGAATCATTTTCTGAAAACGTGTCGATTCATTGAATGATTTCATTTGATTGCCAAGTTGATCTCGTTTGCTTGTTTCGACTTGTCGGTCGACTTCTTCTAAGAAACGATAGTCCGAGAGAAGATCGAGATCAGTCATTGTATCTAACGATTTGTACGAAGTCTTATCACGTTGCCCATTGCAATGGAGAGTTTTCTTGTGTTCAACACAGCAGGCCAACGAACACGTTCGAATCGAACAACGAGGACACGTGTATTTGATTGGATTTTTATGGCACATGCTGCAATTTTTTGGATTCATCTAGAACGAACGAACGATTCGTACGTACACTTTGTTTTCTAATTGTCATCCATCCAGTAGTTTTAGTTTTGTTTGCACCTATCATTCGGTTTCTTTGTTTTAATCCAATCAAAATCTTAATTTGCACAGATGGCGCTGATTGTCAACCAAAGTTCAACTTTAGGAAAAGCACTTCATTATAATGTTATTCAGTTTAGCTATCGTTCTGTTAAGAATACTACGTTGAAATGAGAATTTGATTTGTTTTTTTTTATATTGCATAACTGAAAACTATTTCGAATAATGCTTGATTTGATCTTTGAAATCGAATTTTAATATTGCTGATACCATAATCATTGAATGACACTGCTGAAGAATGATATTATGCAAATAATTTGCGACATCTGCTTTACTTTTTTGCTATTCTCCGCATGTCTTTTAATACGCTTATATAATACATATACTACAGAAAGTATACACGTAAATAAATATTTATATTTGTGCCTTAAAAAGTGAATAATAAATTTCCAAGAGAAATGAACGATCTACCGACATTTGAACTTCTGCCCGATGAAATTTTTCTTGAAATCTATCGGTATTTACTGTGTTCTGATATTCTCTATTCATTTATGAATTTAAATCAACGATTTACTCGAACATTAGCACACTATCGTTATCACCTGACATTTCATAAGACATCAATCGATAAATTTCATTCGATATGTACAACAATTATTCCACAAATTGGCTTTCAAATTCGTTCACTTGTTCTCGATTGTTGTTATTCTGTTATTCAACACCCATTATTTATTCGATATTTTGGTGATAAAATGTCATTGATATTTCCGAATCTTGAACGTATCAGTCTTGTTTCATATCAATCCGAACAATTACAAGCATTTCTTCAAACTCTCAATAATCTTCAATCACTTGTTGAAATTCAATTGTATAGTCTTTTTCCTATTGAAGAAAGTCAACAATTATCATTGAGTCGAGTCTTATTTCAAGCTAATAATCATCGATTAACAACAATAATAATAGATGATCATTCGAGTTGTTTGACTTTCGATACAGCTGATCGTTATTTAAATATCATTCGATTACAAGTGAAAATTACATCATTAACAGATCTACCGAATTTATTTTCAGCTTTTCCTAATGTTCAAAGTCTTCATCTAACAATCAAAGAAAGTGAAACTGTGCCCAGTGAATTTATTCGATCGACATTGACTCCTCTTGTATATTTAAAAGATTTTGAATTTCATTCATTTGGTCGTAATTGGGATTTCAATGAACTTGCACATTTACTCATTGCACTGCCTAATATCGAAATATTTTCATTGTTTCTATTCGGCGATGATGAACCTCTTATTTATGGTACGCTAATTTCATCTCTGTTTCCATCAACACTTCGACAATTTCACTATGCTGTTCATTACACATCCTATAGGTCACCAGAGATCGATGACGAGGCAATCATTTCATCTTGGTCATCCTATCGAATAGCGTATGCTCAGGATGACAAAGATCGATTTTTACATACGATCCCATGGCGTTTCACGCAGGTTCATTGTTTACCATTGACAAATCAAATAATTGGAGATGAAAAACATTCGATGAATGGTTATGATCGAAGTGTTGAACAAGTTGATTTGAGACTTGAAAAAAATGCAGCATGTGGAAAATCATTAGCAATTCTATCGCAATGTCGACGAGTGAGAGAACTTATCATTGGATTACAAGATAAATCCGAAGAAAAACAAACAACAATTTCATCTCTACCACGATTATCTCGATTGATTCAAATTTGGCTATATGGTTTGATACCATCTGATCTATCGTTTTTTACAATGATACTTAAATCAGCACCGAATCTTTTTCGATTGGATCTTTCATACGAACATTTATCACGCGTTCTGGAGAACGAACAAATATGTCAAATTCTCAGTCAACGTATTACATCATTAGCCATCTTTGAAAATGATCCAAATTCATCGACAATTACTCTTAAAGAAGAACATTTACCCCGAATTGCTTCATTCTTTCCAAAAGTTCAAGATATCTATGTAAATCTAGCTCATTTAATTGGCAAAAACTCAAGTGATTCAGTTTTAATTTGTCTTTTGAAGTCATTCGAACATCATCGCATGATTGGCTTATGTGTTGATGCAGAGTTTTGCGAACAAATGACAAAAGACACGGAAAGATGGCTTCGAGAAAAGACTGTTCTAAGTCAACGAAGTTTCTATGCCGAATATTGCAATAAATTAAATCGATTACTTGTTTGGCTATAGTTTTATTGACAAAAATAAATGAAAATAAGATTTTTCTGATTGATTAACATCTAAAAAAATTGAATAATTATACGTATATCCTGATATTTTCATCTTGATTGGATATACCTAACTGGATTTATAGCGCTTACAAGTTCAATATTTCATTGAAAATTTAGCTTATAGAGTCGTTACTGTTGGAATAATTTTGAGCATAAAATGGAAGTAAAACACAACATTTTATATATGAATCGATAGAGAATTTTCTTCTCTGTCAGATACATCTTCAATGGACTTGAAAAAGATTTCATTTCATTCCTTTTCTTGACGATTATCGTGCATTAAATTGTTTTTTTCATACTTCAGTGGCTTTTAGTTCTATTTCAAAGATCATAATTATACTTAAAAGCATCATTCTATATACGATTGAATAGAGAATTTCAAACGCTACAAAATGAGGGTGTTGGTCACATGCTGAAGAGTTACTTATGTCGATGATTTTTTAGCTATATTATGTTTTCTTTTATAAACAAGGGACAAAGAACGGATTGCATCGGATGTTATCGAAATTTATTTCATAGACTAGTAACTTCTATGATATACGTACATATGTTAATTAATGATAAAAAAATGGCCTTTTTCTGCAGGTCAGTTGCTAGTCAGAAGATCAATATCTGATGCCATCTATTGAAGTCAGTCGATTCGTTATCAAACAGTAGTCGAGACTATCGAAAGGTATATAGTGGAATTGTAGTGAGAAAAAAAAAGATTTTTTCATAGACATGTTTCGTCTAGCTCAATATGCGGTTCGATTATCGCATCAAGCGATAAAAAGACCGTTGATTTGCTCGAAAGCTTTCACTCGAACGTATTTATCCGATGGCTATCAAGCATTTGATAAATGGGATGAATCGTTATCGACTGCGATTCTTCAAAAAACGAATATTAGTATGTCTTAAATCAGATTTTCAATTTCATTTCTATTCATTTTTCTTTTCCTAAGGTGAATTATTGATCGATGTCGAAGATAAACTAAATCGAAAGAAATATGTCAGTTCATTAGATATCGAAATTGTACGTCAAACAAATCTTTGAATAACATTTAACTGGTTTTTGTTTGTGTTCAGTTAGCAGCTAAATTAACTCATGTTGAAACAACTGAAGATTTGAAATTAATCGAAACTATTTTAGAAAAGTAAAGAAAAACAATCGATTATGATTTTGATGACTAACTCAATCTTTTATTCAGATTTCGTCATACGCATGAAGCATTAGAATTTCAACCATCATTAGCTTATTCACTCGTTCGAAATTATCTCGATCTCGGTCAAAAAGAACGTTTATTACCTATTCTTCAAGATAAAGTCAAATACGGCATCTTTCTCGACCGTTTCTCGGCTAATCTTTTGCTAAATGCTTTTCTTTTGGAAAAGAAATACAAAGGTAAAGCGAAACGAAAGATTGATTTGAAAACGAATCAATTCAAATCTAGAAGCTGCACAAGTTTGCACGGATATAATGTTACAAGACGATGATGATGATCAACTAACACGTGCACTTGGTTTAAATGCTTGTTACAATTTCTTTTTGACGGCTACGGATGATGATTTCAAAAGAACCGATGAAGAAGAAGAAGATGAAGATATTGTAAATGTGAAAGTGATTCTTTTGAATTTGAATGTCTTGTTTCTGTTCAGGTTAAAGTCAAAATTCAATTCGTTCGAAATATAACAAATGATGATCATTTTGATTTGACTGATAAACGAATACTTCTCGGCAAAACACTTGCCTATCTTAGTCGATATGCGAATACAAGTGAATTAATTTCATTACAAGTAGAATTTATTTTTATTCTTGAATTATAAATTATTCTCGTCGAATAGATCTTAGGAAATATTCTCTACAAAAAATTCGGTCGTGTTGCTGAAAGTTTACAGAAAATTCTCGATAATAATCAGTTGAAATTCGATGAAACAATCGCGAGTTTTTTGGAGAAACAATTGGACGATTATGTTCACAATGCGAATGAAGATAAAGAACGTCTTCCGCAAAGTCCCTATCGACGTTTAGAATTGATTCCTGAAGCTGCACGAGATATAATCAAAGTAAATTCCATGGAAATGTTTTTTTTTGTCTGACAAATCTCCTTTGTCTTTAGGAAAAACTTTTGCCCAAACTTCGACAAACGAATAAAATTGTTTCGTTAAATTTACAAGATTTCGTCGAGAAAAATCTTGTTGAAACAGCTGCTCAAGCTGAACGAACCGATACAGTTAAACACGAACAACAAATCGCTATTTGGACACGTGAACGTCAAGAACAATTCGACGATCAAATTCAACGGTTTATCATCGAAGAAAAACAACAAAGTCTTCTCGAACGTGTTCGTCTTCTCGAAGAACGCGATGAACTATTGAATTTCTTCGAAAACGAATCGAAAATCATCATGTATTCGCAAGAAAAAGATTTTCCCGACGAAAATTTCGAAGATATTCGTGCACCAGGTGAACACGAATATTTCGAATTGGCACGTCAACATTACCACTGGGATCGAACCACGACGTTCATTGCATCAAGATAAGAAACTACGTGATGAAGAAATGAGCGACGTCAGAAATTGGTCACCGTACAAATATCTTGCCGAAAATTGGAAATACGATCTTGTTGATTATGTTCCATTGAACGAGAAAATGAAACGACGAAAAGAAGATCGACCTCCTAGTGGCAAACCGCCCTATTACAAACAATTCTTTTTCTAGTTTATTATTATTCTTGTTGTTGTTCGTTTTTTTTCTGCATTACAAAAATAAAAAAAAGAAACCGTGCACACGAATGACGCCGAAGTCTTATGAGCTTATAGAATCTGCCGCCATTCGATTAATTGATTTTGTGACGATTTGAACGGTTATCCTGCGAATTGAGCTTGACATTTCGGGTTTTTTTTTGCATTGAAATGTTAATGAAAACAAATTTACGTCATTCGATCACGTTCTTTATATAACTATTCGTCATTCAACATTTCATATAAGAAAGAGAACTGAAGTCTTAGAAACCATTTCTGTCTCGTTTTTAATCAAATTTCAATTGATTCTTTCACGATGCTTTCAACAACACATGGAAGCAAACCTGTATTTCTTACGTTTATTCTTGTTACATTGATCGTTATTTTATATTATTCTTATTCGAATAATAATAATAATAATGCTGAAGAAAAAGTTCAATTATGCGAATCAAATCCATTTCTACGACATTTTAATCGTCAAATAATTGAAGAATATGAAAAAAAATGGTTAGATTGGAAACGAAAACATTTTACGAAAACATTTCAATTTTTGAAAAACTATGCTCAAACATCGGGCAAAGTTCTTGGTGATTTTCCGATGATCGTCAATCCATCAATGCCAATTTTACCTTGTTCAGATTTAAAACGTTATGGAAATAGTCGTGATACAGGCAAACAACTTTGTGAACTGAAAAGTTTGTCTGTCGATGACCGATGTATTGTTTATAGTCTTGGATCGAATAATGATTTTCAATTTGAACAAGCTATTTTATCACAAACACATTGTTTAGTTCATACATTCGATTGTACAAGTTCACCACCGAAAAACAGTCAACCACGATTAACTTTTCATAATATTTGTCTAGGAGAAAATTCACCTCTACAAGAACATATCTATCCACAGTCAGGTAAAAGTCTAACGAAATTAAATAATACGAAATTTATGAAATTCGATGAAATTCTCCAAATGACAAAACATACACGAATTCATGTTCTCAAAATGGATATCGAAGGTGGAGAATATTCTGTATTTGCTGATCTCCTTGAAAATTCCAATCGATTAGAATTACCGTTTCAAATTTCATTCGAATCTCATTGGTGGAATAAAGATATTTATCATTCGATTCTTCATATGGCATTATTCGAACAATTATTTCAAAGTGGATATCGACTTTTACAATACGAACTCAACGAAGGCGATCGGTCATGTGTCGAATGGACTTTTTTACGAGTTTTTTGTCAAACGAATTAACCTTTTGTTTTTATTTAATAAATATAAGAGAAGCAATTGCAATACGGCCATCTCGCTTTTGTTTTTGTTCCATTAAGAAAATAGAAAAATAAAGGAAACCGTTCGGTTCGCATATCAGTTCATTTCTTTTTAAGCAGCAGACATATGTCGATTTAGTTTTATTAGTTTTGTTTTTCCGCTCAAGTTTTATCTTGAGTTTTTCTTTGAAATACTATCGAAATGCAAATAGTAATAATTTTGATTTATATATTTGTCGTAAACCTTCAAGTGGCATTACTGTATATATCTTTTTTTTATTATGCCGATAACTGTGGTCATAATGACCCTATAGCAGTACTATAACTTTAAAAGGAGAAAAATAATTTGACAAGAGAAAATACATCTAAGATCGATGAACTAGAACATGATATTTGTGCATAAAAGAGAGAGAAAAAACAATATAAGCTTCAAACAAAAGATTCAGGAAAAACTTGTAACTTTTCTAGATAATTGAAATCAATTTCTGAAATAGAAGAGTTCGAAGGTACCGATGATATCCAATTCAGGATTTTTTGTATAACGGACTGATGAGGAATAAATCTTTTATTTTTACGCAAGCAAGATATCGAATAGTCGCCATTTAATCATGATTCTCGTCAGAGAGAAAAATTAGCTTTTTCATATAATAAAGAACCATCTATGTTATCAACTAGAGAAAGAAAGAAACGACTCTAATGCTTTCTCTTTTTGTAAATAAATTGACACTTCAAACTATTGACATTGGTGTAAATTAAAATTTGCACTTACACTTTTGAAATTAATATATTTGTGCAAAGAAATAAATAATACGCACATTTCTACATCAAGAGTTTTAATTTTCAAAAATGTTGAAATTAAGCATCCTGATTCTTTTGTATGTCAAACCTATAGCTTCTATACTTATGAAGATTTACAGTACTGCCTGGTTTCAACCGATAGATATAAATAATCATGTAGTAACGTTGTTGGCAATGCCCACAATCTATGCTTGTGCATGTCAATGTTTGGCGAATGACTTGTGTGTTACGGGCACATTCTTTGGAAATAATCAAACTTGTGTTCTGTTTTCATCTCATCTTTCGCAAGGACAGATCAATATTATTAATGATACACTAGTAAAAGTGTACAATTTTCCTGAACAACCAAGTATGTCTTGTGAATAGGAATTTTAATTTAACTTCTGTTTTGAAATAAGATCCCTTGAACCCACCGATGAGTCTTCAATGGTTATTTGATCGAAATTTCAATACTATTGAAGGTAAATACACAGGATATTTAGTCACGAATGATTCGAATATAAACGAAACTTCGGAATCCTTGTGGATTTCACCTGGATACACTGGGTATGGCAGTGCTGTTTCTTTTTCTAGTGACACGTACTATGTCGTTGATCAACTGTTCGATTTCACAAGAATTAGTTTTACTGTAACTGCTTGGATTTGGATTCCATCTAATTTCAGTAGTGCTTATGCCGATTATTTCACATTATTTACTCATTGTAAACGAGTGAAAACAGACCAATGTTTACATTTAGTTGTTGGAAATGGGAATCTTCGTTTGGGATTCTTTGATGATGACTTAGTAGGCATTAGCTTATTGAAACCAAAACAATGGTATCATGTTGCCTATGTTTATAACAAATCGACATCAACACAATTTATCTATCTCAATGGAAACTTAGATGGAAGTCGAATATCTGCAGCTTTGAAAACTAACTCGACATTTATAAGACTTGGACCGATACTATCCATTCAGCAGACAAATTATGAGGATGGTTATATTGATAGATTATTATTTGTTTCAAATGCCAGAAATGCTTCAGATATTCTTAATGAAGCAACACTCGTTGCATATTATACATTTGATAATTCGTTTAATGATTCTGGACCTAATTCTATCAATAGTACCACTCAACTTTCAACTGCATTTTATCAAAACGGTCGATTCAATGAAGCATTGATGATTAATTCATCGAATACATCATATTTTCAAGTGTCTGCTCTATATTATCTTGGTCTTTCTAATTATTCATATTCGTTTTCTCTCTGGATTTATCCATTTATCACCAACGGTACTATTCTGCAAGTGAGTTCATCCAATAACTGGTCTGTACCGATGATTGGATTTAATAAAGATGGATATCTCACTATTCAAACTTTGAGTCTCTATGGTATATACAGTGCAACATATAATTATTCATTATTGCCATTGAATACATGGACACATGTATGTATGACTTATTCGAGTACAAATGGAATTCGACTGTTTGTCAATGGATTACTGGTAATCAGTAATAACGTGTTCACGGATTATAAAGCAAGTAGTGATCGATGTACGATTACGATTGGTACTTCTCTCAATCAAAATGCACAATTTCATGGAATGATTGATGATCTCAAGATTTTTTCACGTGAATTGAATTCAATTGAAATTCAACAGTTTGCTACTTTGTGAATATAATGTGAAACCTAAACGTTTTAGTTGTTCATAAGCAGCTGAAATATTTTTTCTTGTGTTTCTTCTTTTTTGACTTAACACACAAAGTTATAAATAAATCGACATTCTTTCGAAAGGGACAAAAAAAATCACACACGCACGCGAACAAATATAATGTATATATACATAATTCGCTTATCGATTATCATTTTCCGTTTTTGTTTTCTCTCGGCAATAAAAAGAAAGAAATGAGGAGAAATCTAAACTAATCAATAAATGATGAGGAGAGAAAGAAGAAGAAGAAAAAAATAGATAAGAAATTTTCATTTCATGCAAAGAGATTATTGCACACTAGCAAACGAAAAAAAAAAAAGAACGATGATGATAATAATAATACTGATTGAGATTCAGCTCTCTTTAAGAATCTAGAAGACAAGATTTGATCTTTTCCGTCCATATTTGAGCATCTTGAGCAGTTGCAGCAATAAAATTATAGATTCGACGATTTGTATGTAACTAAATAATGCTTTTAATTTCAAAGCAAAAGGAGAGAAAATTCATCAATCTCACTTCGAAAGCAGCTCGACTATCAAATCGTCGCAATGCATTTGGAAATGGGCCATTATATGGAAGAATTTCGACAGCATCAGCTAAGAGTATAACACCTTTAGCTGTTTGATCATCACTACTATCATAATATCGTAACTAGAATAAGAAGAAGAAGTCAGAAAACGAAGCGTTTATCAACAAATGATTACCTCGTGTCGTACAGAATCGAGAACAAACCATCGTTCTTTCCATTGTTTTAAAAGATGACCTCGTTTTTTCAAATAACCTTCATGTGTTCGATGTTGAGGACCTGAATTATTTCCCGAAACATTTGATGATGAATATTGATGTTCATAAACACCTAAAGTACAAGAGAAAATAAATTCATTGCCTACGACAAGAAATCGTTATGTCAAATGAAGCTAATCAGATTATTAGTGTGAGAAGACTACAAAAGTTTTACCCGCTTTCTCCAAAAGAAAATCTGTAATATCTGTAAATGATCGATTTTTATATACTGAAAGAATTAAAAAAAAAGAAGAAAGTCGAGTTATTTACCAGTTACACTTCCAGTTTCGAATCGACTTGAATTAACCACGAATGATGAATCAGTTGAGCCAGCTATTGCAATACGTCGACATGGTTTACATGATGCTAATGATCGACATTTTTCATGACAAATATTCAAACAATCTCGACATTGATAGGCTCGACTATTGTCAAATTTCTTCATATCGATTAATTCATCACAAATATCACATATTTGTGGTGTCGTAAATTGCATTAAATCATACGAATGAGAATTATAAATCGATGATGTACGTGACGATGATACTGACGATGAAAGTGAACGTTGTGGTTGAAGATAATTCATTCGTTTGTATGTTTCATCTTGAAATGAGATACGTTGTGCACGTTCTCGTTCAGGTTTTTCAATTTTATCCCAATAGATTTTCCATGAATCACCATTTGTATGTGACAATGTATTCGACATGTCCGAAACGATTTCATTGAAAAAATCAGGCAAACAAAGATTAATATCATCATAAGTAGCTGACACACATTTTCGACGTTGTCGTAATTCGATTTCATTCGAATGTTCATCATGTTCAGCTTGTGCTATATCTAAATCATACGGACAGCCTGTTTCTAATGTTTCACTTAAATAAAATTCCCAAACATCCAATGAATACATTTTATACGATGGCCGAAGAACATGACTATCGTACGATGGTGAATAGAGAAAATTATAGAATCTCGATGATTCTCGATTGATTTTTGTTATATAATCCCAAATATTAATTGTATTGCAACGATAGAGACCGTTGATATCATCAGTAATCGAATCACGTGTCGTATCAACGTACCAATTTCGATCTTTCTTTCGTTCGCAATCACAATCGAGCATGAAATTTTTAAAACGATTCGACAGATGATGATAGGCAAGAAAACGAAGATAGTATTCATTGAATTCGAATTCCGTCGGAAATTGATTCCAAATTTGGTGAACAAGATCGAGAAATTGAAGGAAAACAGGCGCAAAACCTGTCTTATTCGTTGCTGTTTGATTCGATCGATGAGAAAATCGATGACCAAACGCAAACCATTCACGTTCGATTAACGTTTGAAAACCATCGAACGTTCGATAGTACGGATCTAATAATAGTTCACTAATTGAAACTAATTGTGCAGCTGTATCCCACCCGTCTTCAACACAAATCATCACTGATGATGCATGATCTTCACTGAATTGAACAATATAATAACTAATCATGAGAATTTTCTGTAATTGATAGAGCCATCGAGATTCTTCGATGAGTTTGTAGAATGATGTCGAATTCGGTTGACTTATCGGTGGTAGATCGGCGCCGTGATGATTGTGTGCATGTGAATTGGATATACTTGGCACGCAAGCACGTGTCATTTTTTTGAAACTGGCTTTTATTTGACTGACATCGTGTAATTCAAGTGGAAGAAAACAATAGTTTTGAAATTGTTCTAAACGACCTGTTCGATGTTGAGCACGATCACCGATAATATAGAGTGGCGAACGTTTGTGAACTTGTAGAATTGTTTCATTGAAATCTGCATCGAAATGAATCGAACTATTTCCATTGGTTGAAACACCATTGCCAACAATTGTCGATGGTGTTGGAGAATTGATTGATGTGTAACTGGCTGTTTCACTACGTGGTAATGTATCGACATTTGCTACAGAAGAGAAAAGAAAAACAGAAAATTATTATTTCAAAGAAAAACAAAAATCAAATGTCAATCGAAGCAAGGACTAGATATATGAAAATGGGAATGCTGTGGGTAGGATATTACTGATATTCGATTGTAATGTACTAGTAGAATTCTTTAAAAATCTAGTTTTCAATTGATTTTCTAAATAAATCCTTGATTTGAAGCGAAATCAGGAAAAAAAACGACAAGTCTGTCTACGTACTTGTTCGTGGCCGATCGTAGAGAACTCGAGTAGGCAGAAAATTTTGTAGTCGATTTGTTGGTGTCGTTTTTCGAACTGATAGAGGCGTGATATCCATCGATTCGGACTCATCATTATCGCCAAGTTCAATGGAAAACGGCATTTTGCTTGGTGTTAATTTAACAATCGCATCGAAATAACGTTCTTGTTCCATGCTAGCATTGGTATCACTCGATGAACTTGTATTTGTTGTTGGACCTTTGACAAGAAGATTGATAAAACCTTTATTACAAAAAGCTGAACCACGTAGGAGAAGTGATTTCGTTCGAGGATTACGCCAGACAATAACGGGCACTCGTTGAAGTTTATGACAACGAGCCACTTTTTTCAAACTTTCATCGAGAATATCTTTCGGTAGAACGAGTACCAATGGATAACTTCGACAGAAACCAAAATTTCGATTGATATGTGAAATTCGAAAGGCATCATCGGTTGTTGTCAGTAGACTATTATGATTGACAATCAATGCTGAATTTGTTCCATTGGTATTCGTTGAATTTCCATTGGTTGTATTCGGTGTTTGTTGACCGTTTGTATTCGACAGACTCTCATTGAGACTCGTTGGACATGGTAATGAAACTGTTGATGTGACAGTGAGCGTTCGAATCGTCGAACGTGATGTCGATGAAAATGTTGGCATAAGTAGACCTTGTCGAACGAAATCTTTGTAAACATAACTATCAGTAAAACGTTCGAGACTTTTCGTTTCATTTGAAATCGTCGGATAGGAATTCGAATCGTCGATGACTGACGAAAGACGATCTTCATCTTCATCGTCACTATTATTCACGCCAAGACCTTCGTCACATTCGTGAATCGTCGATGGTGTTCGATCGGAATTCTGTAGAGTCAATGATTTCGGCGAACGAGTATTCGCAATTGTTAAACTTCGACGAGCTGGCTCAGGCGTTCGAATCAACATATTCGATTGATGACGTGTGTTACCATTTAAAGTTTTATTTCCCATTGAATTCGATTTCAATGCTAGACTCTGTTGACTTGTTAAATCTTTCGGTGGTATCAAACCTTTCTTTCGTAAAACATTTCTTGCGTAGCGACCGTATTTTTTCAAAGTTCCATCTTTTTGTTTGTGATGAACAGGATTGTAATCACTATAGATCGAAAAACAGAATGTCTGAAAAACCGATTCCGGATAACGTTTTTCAACGAGTTTAGTTCGAAATTTTTCGATATCATCAACAAGTACTTCATCGTCGAAGAAAACTTTTATCAATTGAAATGTTGCCGAACGTAATTGCATGCCATTGTGAAGGCAAATATTCGAATTATCGAAACGAAATTGTCCGGATAATTTCTTCTCACGAATCAATGATGAAATCGGAAATGATCGAACGATAATATAATCATTGGCTATCGTTGGATTGACAGGTCGACCTTTGAATATCAATCGATAATTTGTCATAATTAATGCGCCTTCAGCAGGCAAAAGACTATTCTGTCCAATGAAATATTCATCTCGACCATCGGCTAATAAATACGAACGAAGTGCAATCGATTCTTCATGTTCGAATAGTTCGGGTATGGTGACAAATCGTGGTAGAATCGGCTTAGGCATTGGTGCAACACGTCGTGTTTCTCGGTAGACTTTTTCGAGAACTTCAATTTGAATTTGTATTGTTTGATAGAGTTTCGTATGAAGACTATTCTTATGTGTTGAATTAACACCACTTTCATCGCAGATTTTATCGACAAATTTTCGTACAAAACTAAGAACTAAATCTGTGACTTGATCATCATTATTATTTAAATCAAAACCATTGCCACTATCATGTGAACCAACTGTCGATGTTTCATCAACATCACGCATATGAAATGGATCATTTGAACTATGATAGAAATCACTTGTCACACTATCAGCATCACCGCCGGTATTGTGATTATTATAAATCGAAGGACGAAGATTAGCTGATGACGAAATATCCAATGGTAATTTCATGTAAACCATCAATTGAATATAATGTATAGCCAATGCATACAGAGTTTGTTCTTCGAGTTCTTCAATAGTTCGTTGTTCATCGGCTGTTTTCTGTGCATATAAACGCATTTGTTCGGCAGCTATTTCTAATGCTGTTCGATCGCAACCATTCTGTTGTTCAGTTGAATCTTCATGAGATAAATACAGATTTTGAATTTGTAATTGAACATCCGAATAGAATGACATTTCCCAGAATTGCATATTTGCCCAAACAGGATGTCGTTGAATTTCTGTGTAAATAAATTGCGTTGCTTCTTCGCTCAATTTCCGATGAAATGTTGTTGCTAATGTTACAATCAAATAGGCGATGCCGTGTTCATCAATCGATGAACTTGCGTCAAGTGCACAATTGAGTAGATTGGCAATCATTTCAAATTGTTGATTGTTCAGTCGTGGTTTATTTTGTTTTTTATACGATGCTAATTCATTGCAAAGAGCAATGCGAGCATCTTCATGACTTTTAATTGAATAGAATACTGCACTACTTGTTTTCTTTGCTTCGGCTATTTTATCACTAAAAATATATCCGACACATTGTTTAAGTACTTCTAATCGACGAGCTGATTGTGATTGATCATTTCGACCATTGAGACTTTGTATTGGCGTGCCTAATTTAACGATACATGGTTGACTAACTCGAGCTGAATACGGACGACTATTTTGTTGCTTTTTTAAACCTTCTTTAATTGCTAAATTGACTAGTTCTTTATCTAAATGCGGAAATTCTGGTAGATCTTCACGTGTACAACTTGATTGTGATGGTTGAGGAACTTTTTGTGTATAAGTTTGTTGTGGTGAAGGATTTTCATTTAATAGAAGTTGATTAGCTAATTCTTTGATATGTTCAAAAACAACACTGCTTGCTACTAAAGATTCATTCTCTCGTTTTAATTGTTCAAATATAACAGCATAAACATCATCGAATATGTCACATGTTCGATAGGGTGGACCACGTTCTTCAATAAATTTATGAAATGACATTGAATCAAGAACACGTAACATAAATTCATCATTGACCCAACGATGATAACCCAAAAAACTCGCTTTATGAAATGAAATCACTGGTTTGGGATTGATACGTATGATAAGTAGACACGAACGATAACCAGCAAATAATTCTGAAAATAATCGAACGAATATGGCACGAATTTGTTTATCTTTATTTGATTCATCTTTATATTTAGGATAATCGGCAACAATTTGACTTGTACTATCCAATTTCGAATTCATACGACCATTTAATGAAAATGCTAGATCAGCTGCATGAATATCAGGTTTTAGAATTTGAAAAAGTGACGATAAAATTCGGTTGTATGGTCCTTCGGGCATGGGAGCAAGTTTAACATTCTCAGTTAGATGAACACTAGCACCATCAAGATCAATCCAGAGACCATCGAAATTAACTAATGCTTGCAATTTTTGATCCGAATGTACACCAATAATAAAAGGTGTTGGTGCATCAAGTACTTCAATTAGATCAAATGGAAGTATGGGTATAAATGTGTAACAATATTTCAATGGATAGAGAAGTGATTCGACAGCACGACAAGCTTCAGTTAATTTCCAATAGCTTTTTGAAAAGAATAAAATTTTAATATCTGACAATACTGCACAGAATATGGTGAAAACATGATCGATGCCTAATTCTTTGAATAGATTATATACAGATAGACCCGTACATGGTACAGTTGGACTAGCAGCCGGTTGAATAACTTGTCGATCATCGACACCAATTGAAAAACGAAGTGCATGACCGCCGGGCGGTGGCACATTACAATTGCCAAGAATATTACCAATGAGCGTTTCAAGACGAATATCTGACGATGGTTCAACGTACATTGTATAGACTAGACCGAGACAATTTCGAAATGCTTCGAAACAATCCAATTTCGATGTTAAAACGAAACATTTCGGTGCGTACATTTGCGTTTTCGGTAGAAGAAATGTTGTATCATCAGCTTCATCACTCCAAAGAAGATTATTTCGATTTAAATATTCGTTTGTTGTTGGTAATAATTGTTGATGAAATGTTAAACATGCACAATAATGTCTCAAACCATCGAGATCAGTTAGAATTGAAATGAAAAATGTTGGTTGTTCATGTTTTATCGAAAGAATCCAACCTTGCGGTTGACAAAAATGTATAATACGTGGATTAAACGGGCAATCCGGCCAATCTTTGTCCGGAAAACGTTGAATGATTTTGCCACATGAACGACCACTACGTTCTTCATCGTGATCATAACCAACGACAAGAAAATAATCAGCTAAACGTTGCATTTTGTGTGTGTGTTTGTGCTGCTCTGGAAGCCAAAAATCAAATCATAATCAATCAATCAATTTGTTTTCTCATCGAACATATGCGTCACCTGTGACCCTTTCTTTTCTTTTCCATACATTATCTTGATTCGCGCATGGAACGAACGAATCAATGAATTCTTCGATAGAGACCGAGTAAACAAGAAAATGTAGGCTATATGTTTCTCTCATCAGACAGTTAACGATGCCGTTTAATAAACGGACTGTTGAACCGATACATCTAAGCCAAGTTCGAATACCAAATGACATTCCTAATGAACTCGAATGTGTCGCTAATCATACACTTGCTAATGTTATTCGACAATTAGGTTCATTAAGTGCTCATGCACAAGATTTATTCGATGAATTAATGACAGATGCTGGGCATATTTTTCAACGAACCGAAGCTCTACATGGACGAATCGAACGATTGAAATTGAAAGTGACACAATTGGATTCGAATGTTGAAGAAGGTTGAGTCGATTGAATTAGTTCGAAGAAGCAAATCAATATTTTTGTTTTTTGTTTTAGTTACAATTCAAGATGTAAACAATCGAAAACCATTTGTCAGTGTGACTCGTATCGATCAACAAGTTGTTAATCGTGCAACAATGCCACACTCTCTTCGATTGCTTTACGAACAAGCTGAACCAGCACCTGCTCTTCATCTATTGAATCCACATCGGTACGATCGTTTATGTCTCGTCATTTAAAATTTTTTCTTTTCATTTTCTAGAGATGATGGTCGTGATTCAATGAAATTTTACACGGATCCATCGTTTTTCTTTAATCTATGGATGCAATCGATGATTCAATTGCCATCGAATCATCACGCAACTCGATCCGGCAAACACGATCGACATCGATCGCCGGTAAATTCGTCTTTATTTGTTTTATATTTAAAAGTAAAAGTCTTGTTGTGATTAGAAAGGAATAAAATTACATCATCAAGAATCGATTTATGCTTCCAATCCAACATCATCATCTCAATCTCGTCTCATTCAACAATCATCCGAAGAACAACAATATCGTAGTCCACAAGAACTCAATCGTCATCGAGGAGAATATGATTCAATTGCTCGAGCAACTAATCGATCTCATCGACAACTTTTACAATATCCAAATAATAATAATAATAATCATTATCAACATTCCGATTTAGTTCAATATGGTAGTCCGACTTTATCACCATTGTCACCAAATCGTGAAAAACAATCAATAACCATGCATTTCAGCAGTGCTGGCACGCCAGGATCACCATTAAATGGACATAATAATCATGAAATTTCTTCACCAAGATTAAATCTTCAATCGCCTATCATTACTCGACAAGCTCCACCGCCACCACCACTTCCATCGATGATGTCCCAATTCGAACCGAATCCACCAATGAGACAAATGATGTCAAGACCTGCAGCTAGTCCACCGCCGCCGCCACCTCCTCCTCCTCTTCCACCACCATTGCCAGCGAATATGGGCATACCAACATTGGCAACTATTTCCGAATTGGATAATTTACCTCCACCACCTGCTGATTTCATCGAGCAATCACCGCCGCCTGCTCCTCCACTACCG